>Ga0214923_10009324_pt1 | contig 10242 bp, 11 predicted proteins | sample LL1510_MetaG_FD_177993 | JGI IMG/M metagenome (GOLD analysis project Ga0214923, IMG submission 177993) | Freshwater microbial communities from Lake Lanier, Atlanta, Georgia, United States - LL-1510 | ecosystem: Environmental > Aquatic > Freshwater > Lake | place: USA: Georgia | collected...
TACAATAAATCATATTATCTCTAATATATTTATTTAAAATATTTAACATCACCTACTGATGTTTTTAGTTTATCCTTGGCATCTGCTTGTAATTCTCCAACGTGACCTACTGATGTTTTTAGTTTATCCTTGGCATCTGCTTGTAATTCTCCAACGTGACCTACAGATGTTTTTAGTTTATCCTTGGCATCTGCTTGTAATTCTCCAACGTGACCTACAGATGTTTTTAGTTTATCCTTGGCGTCTGCTTGTAATTCTCCAACGTGACCTACTGATGTTTTTAGTTTATCCTTGGCGTCTGCTTGTAATTCTCCAACGTGACCTACAGATGTTTTTAGTTTATCCTTGGCATCTGCTTGTAATTCTCCAACATCACCTACAGATGTTTTTAGTTTATCCTTGGCGTCTGCTTGTAATTCTCCAACGTGACCTACAGATGTTTTTAGTTTATCCTTGGCGTCTGCTTGTAATTCTCCAACGTGACCTACAGATGTTTTTAGTTTATCCTTGGCATCTGCTTGTAATTTTCCAACGTGACCTACAGATGTTTTTAGTTTATCCTTAGCGTCTGCTTGTAATTGATGTATATCATTAGAAATATTTTGTATACTTGAAATATTCATTGGGAGTTTAACTGGTAAATTGTTATTTAATAATTGTTCTTTTATTTTCATATATTCTTCAGGATTAAGCATTACAATTACTTTACTGGTATTCGTTAATAATACATCTATTGTTTTTAACATATTATTACTTCTATTACAAAAATTATTTAAAATTACCATATAATTAATAACGGTATCCATAAATTGTTCAAAAATGGGAACAATCTGACAAAAAAGAATATAAGCTAATCCAAAATTTTTTCTACTAATGTGAACAAACATATTAAGTATTGTTCCTAAATTAGATGTAATATGTATAAGTAAATCGAACATAGTATTTACAAATGGCACTATTACTGGAGCACCAATTAAACCAGCACCAGCTGTACCAACCGCAAAAAATGATATAGCAGTTTGTATCGTCGGGTCTCTTAAATTACCTAATGTTTGCGTCCATACTTTAATAAATATATCCAACTGAGCAATAATAACACTTAAAAAATCAATTGGTATACCAGAAACAGGTCCTATTAAAGGTAAATTTTCGATAGACCATAATGGAAAATATATCCAATCTTTAAGCGATATTGGCGGATATTCAAATTTGATAAAATCTATTTCTTTTATATTTTCGATAAGTTGTATAATTCCGATTTTATCATATGGTATTATTTTTTCTATAACTTGTTCTTTATTTATCGGTATACCTAATTTCAAAATCATTTTCTTAAATATATCTTGATGTAAATCCATTCCATATGATTTAAATTTATTTATAATGTTCGTAAAATCATATTGATTTATTCTTTGTAATAATGTGGGTATAGGGAAAAAATCTTTTTTAAAAGGTGTTTCAAGTTGTGCGGTTATTCCATATTGTTGTAAATTTTTAATTAAATTATCTTTTTGTTTTTCAGTAATTACCCCTAATGTTAGTCCATCTATTATAGCACTATTTTTTTTACCACCAGTTTGTAAATTTAGTTTTTTAGTTTTTTGGTTGCGCTTGTTTCTGATGTATTGATATGGTTGAATTATTGTTTGTTGATTATCAATAATATACTCAATTTGAGATGTATTGAATAAATTTAATTTATTTAATTTATTTTTTTTTATACTATCTTTGTCATCATTATCTAAAATTTCATAAATAATATTAGTAATTACGTTAAAATATTTTAAATGTTTATTAACTAATTTTATATTAGGAATATTATGTAATAAGCCCATATATTGAATAAATTTATAAATATTATTTATTGAGGTATTTAACATGTATAACCTATATATAATATATAAAAAGATATAAAGATTTGAAACGACTATATATATAGTTTTAAATTAAGTTTATATACATGATAACCATTATTCATGAAGATCTTAATAATGTAATTATGAAGTTAAAAGATATACAGCAGGAAATTAATAAAAATTATAATGAATGGAATAGTGTGCGTGAAAAAATAATAGAAGAAATTCAGTTGTTAGAAACTCAAAAGAATGTTTTATTAAGTGATAATAAGGAACAAATTGAAACAATTCAGCAAAAAGAATTAAAACTTAAAAAACTAGAAACGGAAATAACTGAACGTGAATTAAAGTGTATCAAACGTGAAGATGATTTACGTCGGGAAATAGAAGATGAGCGAAAAGTATCAATAGTTAAAAATATTCAATCTCAATTAAAAGATAAAATGAGCGAAAATGAACTATTAATTAAACAACTATCTTATTATAAGAAACAAAGTGATTTAATTCATAATTTGGCTGTAAAATATGGCATTAATCAAGAAAATATTACGTTAGAATTAATAGAACAAAGTATTTTAAATGATAGTAAAATAAGTATAAAAAAAGATGTATTTGATGTTAATAATAAAAATCAACGTAGAAAAGAACTTAAAATATCAGTAGAAGACAATAATAAATTAGAAGAAGCTAAGAGAATAGAAGAAACTAAGAGATTAGAAGAAGCTAAGAGAATAGAAGAAACTAAGAGATTAGAAGAAGCTAAGAGATTAGAAGAAGCTAAGAGAATAGAAGAAGCTAAGAGAATAGAAGAAGCTAAGAGAATAGAAGAAGCTAAGAGATTAGAAGAAGCTAAGAGATTAGAAGAAGCTAAGAGATTAGAAGAAGCTAATAAAATGGAAATTATGTCAGATGATAATGAAGATGGAATAGTTGTAGAAGATTACGAGTATAAAGGGGTTTTATATTATATTGATAATGCTACAGGTGATATCTATGCTCGTTTACAAAATGATGATGTTGGTAATTTAATTGGTCAAAGAGACAATAAAGGTAAAGTTAAATTTCAAAAGAAAAAATAATGTATAATGTATATTGTATATATGAATATAAATCCAAATTTATTAGATTTTGAGCGAAATATAATTTATACCAGGAAACGTAATGATTCAGTTACACAAACTTCTAATTATGGTTTATCTAATATGAATTTTCCAATAAATAGTAAACAAAATAATCAATGGGATAATACGAGTTTTTATTCTAATAAAAAAGAATGTAGAACTGATTTACAAAATCGGTTTTCTAATTATCAAGCATTGCCTAATACACAAGCTTTTCCCATTATAGATAATAATAATAATAATAATAATAATTTTTTTTTTAATAATACTCCAGTAAATACGCGACTTAGTAATATTAAACAAGATTTATTTCAAAAATAATTATATTTAGAAAAATAGTAATGATATAAAATATATACAAAATGTTTTATCTGATTCCCATAACAATTTTGGCATATAAACACCGAATGAATATAGGCTATTATTTGATGAAATCCTATAGTTATTTAGAAATTGTTTATAACCGTTGGTATAATAAATATTATTTAAATCCAGATTACAAACTTTATGTAAATGGTAATATAATTTCTAATATGGAAGATATACATCGTTATACTAAAAATGAAATTGATAATAAAGATTTATTGTTTGAAATAGAATATTTGTATAAAAATAAATTCTATAGAATAGTGGGTAATAATTTAGAAAAATTGTTAGATTATTTAGAAAAAATAGATGAGTATATTAATTTAAATACTGATAGTAATAAAATATATAGATGGATATCAGCTGTAGACGATGATAATAATTGTTATCTTGATTTAGTAAAGAAATATTCAGGTCCATTGGGTGATTTTTATGGACATGTATCTGAAATAGACATATACCATCATAATCTTGAATGGTTAAAAGATAAGAAGATTAGAATTATAAATTTTAGACTAGATGAATATATATTAGATGGAACTTTTAAATATCAAAAAGTAAAATTATAATATTTATTAAATATATATGGATATTTCTCAATTAGCATTGAAACGTTTATTCCATAGGGCTGGAATACGACGCATATCTAATGGTAGTTATGATAAATTATATTTGCATATATGTGATGAACTAAAAAATATTTTAGAAAAATCAATGACATTAACAAAAAATAGACAAAAAAATGTATTAAACAATGATGATATATCAAAAGGGTTTATACTGAATAATATATTAAAAATTATTACGCGATCATCTTTACAAAATGGGGGAGAATATGCTGGGTTTTGTGATAATGAACCTAGTCAATGTGGCGATGTGGTTAATCAAACGGGTGGTGTTAGTTTTTGTGATAATGAACCTAGTCAATGTGGAATTGGTTCAGATGATATTTCAATAAATCCAAATAATATACAAAATGGAGGTAAAGATTATTTTTTTTCAATACCTTCTACTCAATTTAATAGATTAGTAGTTAGATTATTAGAAAATACTAATCAAAAAATAACAAAATCAGCAGTAAATAATCTTCAATATTTATTAGAAACGTCTATTGTAGAAAAATTAATTAAGAAAAATGTTGAAAATAATAAAGTTTTTAACTTAGATTAATATAAATAAAAATAAAATGGTTTATTTATATAATGCTATCAAATAGTAATTTTATGAAATATTTGGATATAACCAAAAGTATGGGTGGTATTCTAGGATTTGTTTCTAATCGTGAATGTATAATAAATGGGTTATGTGATAATAATAATGATTTTTTTCAATTTATGTTCTATTATTTAGAAAATAATTTAAATCATTTTTATTATTATTTTTTAGGTAATTTTGAGAATAAGATAAGAAATGAAATTTTATATAATAATCTATTTAATAGAGATAGATTTTTAGTAATATTACATGTAGAAATGTACAATGTATATTTTTCAAATGTATATGGTAAGGAAAAAGAATTATTGTTAGGTACGAATAAATCAATTGATAAAACGATAGAACGTATATTAAAAAAATATGACCCATTATATTTGATTTATTTAAAAGACATAGGATATGGTCAATTATCCCAATTATGTTTTGATATTTATATGTATTATTCTTTTTTAGGTTGTTCAAATGATGAATTTAATATATGGATTAAAAACTATAGAAAATTTATGGAATATGAATGGACACAAATGGATTTAACAACTATAAATTATTTAAAACCATGGAATTATAGCACAGCTATTAAGGTTGAACAAAACCATAATATATATTAAAATTATTATTTTCATTTGTATTGTTAGGTAAAGGAGCATTAAAATCTAATGTTATAGGATAACTATTTATTGTAATATTATCTCTTTCAAATATATTTCTACAAATACGATACATTTCAAAAATGTAACTATCTAATATTGATTTTAATGATTGTATATTGTAATTTAAATCTTTGTATTTACTATTTGAAATTGTGCGTGAACCAATTGTTATAGCATATTTTGATACTGATGTATTTGATATTACTTGTAAATAATTAAGAGCATTGTCACGTTCTTGTTCGGCAATTTCTAGTACTTGTTTATAATTTTGTATATTATTTTGTAATAAATTATATTGTATTAATAAATTTTCAGTAGATTTCATACTATCTATAAAATTATATTTATCAACTAAAGCAAATTCATATAAATTATTATACAATAGAACTATATTAATATCCTTCGATATATTTTGAAAATAATTTAAATGTAATAATTTATCATATTGTTTTATTTGGTCTAAATCATTTGTTAGATTAAATTTTAATTTTGTTATGATATACACAAATATACCTATTGTAATACATATAGCAAAAAAAGTTTGGGATGATAATACAAAAAAATTTTTTAAAATAAAAAAACAAGATAAAAATCCAATAAATAGAAGGGTAAATGTTTTAGAGTCTAAATTGTTAAAATAATAGAATAATTCCATATACAATATTAATATTTTTTATTATACTAACCTATACTAAAAAATTATATAAATATAAATATATAATGAATAGACAATCTAAAACACGACAACGTGGAGGTTCTTTAGCGTCAGAGTATGTTATGGCATTAACAGAACGACCATGTAATGTTAATTTTCCATTACCCGAAAAAGTAAATTTTAGCGTTCAAGAAATTGTAGCTAATTATGGCACCGTATATAAAACTACTGGGGGGAGTGCTCAAAAAGGTGGTTTTGGAATGGAAAATATAAAAAGTTTTGTTAAAAAAGTGTCAGATAATCGGGTATTAGATATATATCTTAAATATTTAGGGATCACGCTTTTAACCCCGGCTACTCTTGTTCCTATTGCCCTTATTATGGGTAAGGAAACATTTCAACAGGTTGTGAATGATATGAAAAAAAATGATAAAATAATTCAAGATGGAGGGGAGGGCTTCTTAGATATACGTATACCTATTATTGATAGTGACCTAGTAGGAAATGGTCTTAAACTTGCTGGTCTTACAGCATTAAATGTTTCTCCATATACACTTGTTCCGCTTGGTGTTTTAATGTATATTTATGATAAATTTAGTAAAGGGGAAAAGGAAATGCCTTTAGAACAAATTGAATTTTTGGAAGAACAAATTGGTGGGTATCAAAAAGGTAGTGGAATAGCAACGGTTTTACCCCCTGAATTTTTTGGTAGAAAACCTTGTTCTTTAAAACAAAAGGGAGGATTTCCAAATAATAACTTAGACACACCCGCATTAAGACAAGAAGTATTTGGTTTTCATCCAAACCAAGTAGATAATAGTGGTATTCAACGTCCATTTCAACAAGGTGGCACTTGTCTTAATAAAAATCTTGACTGGACCGATGTAGGGGACACATTTCGTCCACATACTCAAGTAGATAATAGTGGCATTCAACGTCCATTTCAACAAGGTGGTACTCGGTCAGTATTTGGCAGTGATGTTCCGCCTAATCTAGTTCAACAAGGAACTAGACTTTGGGCAGGTCAAAGTATTGAATTTCCACGCGGTGATGTTTTTGTTAATAATGATCTACAAATAACAAACCAATTACCAGCACAATCTGATTTTAATCCACCATATCATCAGCAAATTGACCAAAAAGTACTACCAGTAGGTGATTCATATTGCGGTGCTACTGAAGCTTGTGGTTTACCCCAAGCTATGGCAGGTGGTAAAAAAACACAAAAGGGGTCTGGTTCAGACTGGGTTACAAGTTTATATAGTCGTGGTCCTGTAAATACTACGGATATGGATCCGGCTCAATTTGCTATGTTTAATAAAACTTCCCCTTATATTACTAACCGTATTTTAACAGGTTCGGAATTACCAAGTTCAAAATTTTATGATTTTCCAAGTTATGCTAATACATTAGATTATAAACCATTGTTTATGGAAAATGTTGTGACTGAACCTGCTAGTAACACTGGTTCTGGAATTCACCCGTCAAATTTCTAAATAGTTTAATAAATTTTAATATTATTAAACTATTTACTTATTCTTAATACGTTTTAAATTTTCAGCTGTTTTAACTTTTCTTGAACTTTCTAAATGATGTATTAGTTTATCTGCTATATCCTTATTTTGTGTGAAATATTGATACACATTTTCTTGTAATGTTTTCTTAGTATAACCAAGAGTGCGGTTCTTAACATCAAACTTTAATTTTTCAACTTCATCAATCTTAATATCATCAACATTGTACTTTTTCATAAAACGAATAATATGTTCATTATATTCATTTCTTTTTTTCAATAATTCCCTACGTTGCTTATCCAATTCTAATATACTATTATCAAAATTAATCCAACTTTTTACATTCTGTTTAAAATCCTCAAAATCTACTTCATCTATATTAATACTACATTCACCTTCCTCAAATTTCTCCTCCATACAATCAATCTTTTCTAATAAATCATCAATAGCACTACTATTATTATCTGTCTGTTTTTTTGATAAACCAGCATTATTTCCACCCTTTAATGTCGGTAGATTACCTTTTAATAATATACTATTGTTAATATTTTCACTTATTGAACGACTATCATTATCGTCAAATCTATTCTTTTTAACTACATGACGAATACCTTCCGGAACTTTATTCATAAACTTATCCATTTATATGTATTACTATTTTATTTTTTATGTAGTTTTAAAACTACTTATTTAATTCCTCTAAATTCTCCCTTTTTACAAGCCGTTAACTGCTTATTACGTAAAAAAAAATAGCTATATATTGAAAATGCCAAGTGTATCATTTGAATAGCTATCATAATTACAACTAAAATTGTTAAAATATGAGTAGACCAGTCTAAGTCCATATATTTATACAATAGATATATCTTTTTTTATAAAAAAAATGTAAAAAATTGAACAAAAATATGTAATGTTGAATTATATTAAATACCATAAGATGAAATTTAAAAATATACCTGTAACTAGTTGGGATTTATATGACCCAGATAATCCTGAAAAAAATATAGGACATTCTATTAAAATTCCAAATAAATATATGGATAGATTTCTAAATGAATGTAATGATGATGAACCTATATGTATAGAAATTATCAGTAATAACGATAGTAGTACAGCTAAATCTCATTGTATTATATCTGGTAATATTGAAGTTGGTGAAGATGAAGTTGTAGTTATACCATTTTGGTCCTTATGTAAATTAGGTATTAACCCATTCGAACATGTTTCTATAGAAAATGTTAAAAATGTTAGAAAAGCAGGATATATTAAAATTAGAGCGGATGTTAGTGATTATGTTTATTGGGATAGTTTAAAAGAAATTCTTGAAACTGAATTTAGTAAAATTCGTTACATTAGTGTTGGCGATCCCGTTCATATTTTTGGGATTGAATTTTATATAGTTGAATTACGAGACCCTGAAGGTATTCGTATGTTAGATGGCAGCTTATATAATATTGACTTAGAAATTGATTTTGACACACCAGTTGATATCTTGGAACAAGAACGACGTGAAAAAGAAGAATTAATAAGACTAGAAGAAGAAAAAATACGCCAATTAGAAGAAACCGAAAAAAATAGAAAAAAAATGGAAGAAGAAGAATACTTACGAAAAAATCCAAGTTTTCGCGGTAATGCCTACACTATTTCTGGAAGAACTGGTAATCAACCAGCACGGGAGATTACAAGAGAAGAACGCGCTAAAATGTTTCAACTTCTATTTGAACAACAAAAAAATAATCAAAAATAATTAGTTTTCTATAGTTTATATACCATCATCTAACATATCATATATATCATCATTTAATACATACATACTCTCATTTTCATCATAAACAATATTAGGAGATAAATTTAAAATATTTTTTACATCATTTTTTAATTTACTATTCTCTAGTTCTAATTTATCACTATTTTTTTTTAAAATAGCATTTTCATTCATTAATCTAACCAAATCATCATTATTACTACTTAATGAACACTCCAATTCAGTATTTTCAAATTCTATATTTTTTTTAGACGCATCTAATTTAGCATACTTTAATTCCAAATTTTTAATCAATTTAGATTGTTCCTTTTCCATATTTTTAATCTTGGTTTCATAATCCAATGCATCTTTTTTCATTTTTTCCTTTATCTTTTGAATACTATTAAATATTAATTCACTATTCATAGCTAAATTTTCATGAACAGTTATACCTAAACTATTTAATAATTTTGTTTGAAAATTAAAAATACTAGTTGCAATACGTTTATTATCTACAAAATTTGTTTTTTTATCTAAAAAATTACATACTTGATTAATGTCATTCTCAAGTTGTTCCATTTTATATATATCTAATAGATGCGTAGTGGATGATATTTGATTTAAACGTATTTTTAATCCATTTATTAAATAAGCAATTTTTAATTTACACTCAACAATTAAAATTTTTTTAATTATAATACTATTTGTATAGTTATCTAATAATTCTTTTTGAGAATTACGTGTTCTAAATTTATCTCGTTCTAATATAAACTTATCTTCAATTTGAATCAATCCAGACATATGATCATCTAATCTATTATTTTCTAAGTCTAATTGATTTAAATAATCTAAAACCTTAGCATCGTCTACATATTTTTCATCAACAATAGGCTTATCCAATGTTTTATAGTTTAGAAATAAATTATGAACTATATCTTCAAGTTCATTCATATCTTCCATTTTTTTTGAAATAACTTTTATATTTTTATTTAAGGATTTTAATCTTAAGTAGTTAATTATAACCATATTATCATGACTTATATTTATATTCTGTTTTATTACTGAATGCCATATACGCAAATTATCAGTCCATTCCCAATACTCTGTTTCAATATCAAATC
>Ga0214923_10009325_pt1 | contig 10241 bp, 15 predicted proteins | sample LL1510_MetaG_FD_177993 | JGI IMG/M metagenome (GOLD analysis project Ga0214923, IMG submission 177993) | Freshwater microbial communities from Lake Lanier, Atlanta, Georgia, United States - LL-1510 | ecosystem: Environmental > Aquatic > Freshwater > Lake | place: USA: Georgia | collected...
AGCTGAGAAGTTGTTATCATACAAACCGACTTCGGCATAAGGCTGCAAGTGGTTGAAGAAAGTGCGAGATACGCCGATCTTTGCCGCGACAACATCATAATCAGTGAACTTACCATACTCTAGTGCTGGAGTAACAGTGACCCATCCAAAGACATCGGTTGGGCGTTCAACGCCAACGATATAACCAGATTGCTTTAGATTGAAGTCATGTGAACCGCGAATATAAGGAGTTAGATATGGATTGACCAAAGCAATCTTTGGGGCTAGTTCGATAGAATTACGACCGCCAATAATTGAGCTTTGATGGCGTAGCAACTGTAGATCACCACGAAGAGAAAACTTCTCAGTAATCTTTAGAGCCTTGCCTACACCTACATTCCAGTGAGATTCATCGATGCTGTTAGAATCAGGAAGAATAACACCACCGACATAACCATCTACGCCAAAATAAGTTGATCCAATATCAAAACCAGCGAAACCTTGTCCGCTAGTCTTGGCTAGACCATTTACGATGTAGTGGTTGTTGTAGCCAGCATTAATACTGGCGCGAACTGAAGACTCAGTATCCGCAGCAAAAACTGCGACTGAGGCTAGAATTGACACGATGAATAACTTAAATGATTTAATCATAGGTACATATTATTACACAAATTCCAACGGTTGTCAACAAGTTTTTTCGTCCTCTGGAACTTCGCAAACATTCATTAATTTACCTATGTATTGATTATCGTCTTGCCTGATCGCTACACACTTTGCTGAAAATGCTCTATCTTTACTATCGACGAATACAATTTGATGCTCAAAATTTCTTTTATTTTTAATAGCTGTTTTCCATTGATGATCTACTTCGTCTCTCATTTTTTCACAAACAGCGTTGATCCAATTATTGTTTTCTAAATCTTTAAATAATTTATCTGTTAATCTTATGAAAGCTTCGTTTACCCATTTAAAGTTGCCATTTTCATCTGTTTCGAATATTGGTTCGTCTCTATTTTCTAGTATCCATCTTTGACGATTTAATATTATTTTTGTTGATTTATGTAGGTCTGTAACTTGATCTTTTAAACTTGAGCCGCCATTTGGTTTTAATTCTTTAGATATATTTGCTACAGTAGTATTTAAGGTTTTAATATCGTCTGTTATTGTTGTGTATGGCTTTATGGCTCTTAAAAAAGAAGACATATATCCAATAAAAATTATAAATGCAGCAATCAAAACATTTGTTGCATTCAAAAAATCAGACGCTTTAGTTACGACTGGTTGTATAGCATCGACAGCATTTGTAGCGGCTAAGATCATCATAAAATAATATTTTTATTTTACACCGTTTTCAACATTAGTAGAATCACTTTTTTTAACTCTTGAAGATGGAAAACTTTTATTTCCAAAATCAGAACTATATAAACTATACAATCTCATTACGACTCCATGTTTAACAATAACGTCGCCAAGATCTTCTACTAAAACATAATTAGGTCTATCATATTTAGCCATAACGTCAGAGCTAACTAATAAATGATTACTTTCACCAGCGTCCATAACTCTTTGAGCATAATTGATTCCATCGCCGCTTATATTTAAGTTACCGTTAATATCTTCTAATGGACAAACATCGCCGCAGTGAACGCCCATTCTCATTTGTAAATCTTCTCTATTTTTTACAGCTTTTGCTACAGTAATGCCACAATTAATAGCATCTTCAAGATAAGTAAAGAATCCAAGAATCATGCCATCGCCTGTTGGTAAAACAATTAATTTTTCAAGAGCGTTAGCGGTTTTAAATTGGATAGTTGATTTGACTATTTCTCCCAAATCTTTAAATACTTTTCTTTGTTCTTCAGTTGTTTTTTTACTGTATCCAACAATATCCATGAAAAATATATAGCCATCTTGTATTTTATCCAATTCAAGACGACTAGATTTAACTTCGGCATCAATCGCAGCAACTTTATTTATTATTTTTTTAGGAGGTTTGGGAGCTTCTACTTTTTTAACTTCTTCTGTTTTCTTTTCTTCGACTGGTTTGTTTTTGCTCTTTAAAAATTCTTTCCAATTGATTGCTTTTTTATCTTTCTTTTTAGGATCTTTGGCGACTTCTTCTTCGTGTATTTTTTTAAGCTTTTCTTCTTCAGCGTTTCTTTTATCAATGTAAGCTTGCATTTGTTTTTTGAACTCTTCACTAATATGGATTGTAACGTCTTTGCCTCCACCGCCGTTATCAATTTTTTTCTTTCTTGTGGCTCCTTTTGATTGGAGAAGAGTTTGCATTTGAATGTTACCTGTTCTGAAAGCTAGATCTAATGGAGCGATTTCGCCTTTAAAATCAGCACCGTTAACGTTAGCTCCTAAGCATATCAAAAACTCAACCATTTCAATATCGTTAGCGTTAACTGCATAGTGGATTGGCATCCATCCGTTCTTGTCATCTCTGCCATTTATACGACCATCTATATCAAAATACTTTTGTACTCCTTCGAAATCGCCAGTTTCAGCGCAAAAATGTATACTAGAACCGCCGCAAGATTTAGCTCCAGCTTTAGTTAATATTCTTACTATTTCTCCTCTATTGCCGAGAGCTAATACGTCTATAGGATTTGATTTTCCTAAGAAATCTTTTGCATTAACATCTGCTCCTCGTAGAATTAAATACTCAACTAAATGTTTTTGTCCGTAATGAACGGCATAATGAAGAGCGGTCCAACCTTTAGCGGCATCAACTTCGTTTAAAGTATTTCCTTTATTTAATAATTCTTCTACGGAAACAATGTCTCCATTCTTTGCTGCTAGATGGAAGCTACTACCACTACCGTATTTTGCACCACGTTTTTGTAGAGTTTCTACAATAGATAAAAATCCCTTTTGTTCGGCAATATCAAGCGCAGTATTTTTACTGGTCCAGTCTTTAGAATTGACATCTGCGCCGTGATTCAATAGTAAATCTACTATTTCTTTATTGTTTTCCGAGACAGCAACAATGAGCGGAGGATTTCCCGTATCCTCATCTCTTTCATTTATATTTATTTTGTCTTTTACAATGCAATCGTAAACTTTTTCATACAAACCGCGACGTATGTGAGAAAAAATATTTATCGCCATTTTTAGTCTTGCTTCTTAAATCTACTGAGATCTAAGTTGGCAAGAGGCTTTTCGATATTTAAAGATGCGAGCCTTTCATTTTGAACGACTAATTTGCTGCCGCCAAGAACTTTACCGTCAACTACGTCATAAATAAAAAATACAGTCTTGGTCAAACCAACTCGTACAATTCTTCCCGGTTTTCCATCAACATACACTACATCATCTTCTTTATAGTCATTTCCAACAAACATAAATAAAGCGGCAGCAAATTTTTCAATGCTGGATTTAAACATCAATGCTATTAATCCGATAATAAAAAGCCAAACATACTTTCCAGTAAGATCTTGGCCCGTAGATTCTAATACTTGTTGAGATATAATTTGTACGTTGTTTGTATCCATAAATTATTTGATCCACTTTTGTTCTCTGAGAATATCGTCGATTAAATTTTTTTCATCGCTATCCATTTCTTTATCGAAACGTTTTAATATTTCAGTCAGCGGATAAACTCTATCAGGAGATTCTTTTTGTTTTTCTTTAAGTTCTTGAATTACATCAACAATTTTAACAAGAGGAGATTTAAATTCATCGACTTTATCTTTTGTAGCGTAATTGCACATTTCAAAAGCTTTTGGAGTTAAAGCTTTTAGTATAGAAATGATTGCAGATCCTAACATATTAAAGATAGAAAATGCAGCACCGGCAGCGGGATGCACTGTTGCTAGAAGACGAAGTATTACAAATATAACTACAAAAATAGTTATTGCGGTTAAAGCACTAAAAATAAATTTCTTTAATCCCCAAAATACAGCATTTAAACCAAACATTCCGCTCATTGAGTCTAATACAGCTTTATTTTGGTCAGCTTCTTTGGCGACTTCTTTAGCTTTATCGGTTAATTGCCAAAGTTGATCATCGTATTTTTGATTTAACTCTGATTTTTCTTTTTGAAGTTTGTTGATGATATCGTCACGTTGAGCAAGTAACTCTTCTCCCTTTTTACGTTCTTCAACAAGAGCGGAATTTAAAAGATCGACAGTGGCTTTGATTCTTTTAATTTCATCAATATGAGGAGATCCGACAATAGATATTACTCTTTCATTTAATTTTCTTGCTGTATCGACTTGAATGGGGGCATTTGTTACTTGATTAAGAGCGTGTTGGATACCGACAGAAAGACCGGAGGTTTGTATTCTCTTGCCTTTGTCATTTTTCTCCATTTCAACCAAAGTGTTATCTACTTTTTTCTCTTCTTTAGCGATAACTTTTTGATTATCATCTACTGGTCTAGGGGGTCTAATTGTCGAAAAACATCCGGTAAACAAAAAAGCGAGCATAAGTAATAAAGTGAATCTGGTTGTCATACTTATGATTACACAAGTATTTTATATATAGAAAATAACTAAAATGTGTAATCTTATATATGACCGCCCAACCAACAAGTATATCTAGCGTATTTTGGGAAAAACCATTGGACGCTATAATGGACAGTCAAATGATTGTAAGAGTAAGAGAAAAAATAAGAATACCAGCACACGGAGCCATAGGCGACGAGGCTGGTAGTAAAGATTTCTATGATCAAGGAGGCGATAATAAAATTCGCCTAGTAATTTATAATAGATACGGTCAGGTGTCTTTGCTTTAGAGGAAAGCTCTATAGTTTACAGAAGCATACGCATCTAGCGCGTTATTGCCTAATGGATAAATACATAAAACCAATGTATCCATAGTTCCAGAAATGCTACAACCTAATTTTTTCAAAGCTTTTAATGCATTTGTGTCTGCTGATAATTTTGATGTTCCATATCCTCCCGCAACAATTGTACCTCCACTAGCGATATTTGTAGTTCCGTTTCCGACTGCTCTTTGTAATGGCGCACCTGTTACATCGCTAAAAGTAAATGTTCCAGCTACGGTTGGATTAAATACAAGTTGCCATTGATAAGCATCAATACTTGAACAATATATACCTGTATCCAATATATCTATTGTGCATCCTTTATAATCTGATTTTAATCTCCATCCTAATATGGCATTTAATTGTGCCTTGGTAGCTAAAATCGAAGATGTCCCTGTAGAAAGAAATAAATTAGTTCCCACTTCCTCTTTTCCGCCTTCACTAGTAACTGCGCCGCAGATACATTCAATAGAAGAAGCTGCACCAGCCCCAGTATTTTCAATTTGATATCTTAATGGCAAATTTGGAGTTGACATATAAACGCTAGTTAAATTATTAGCGTTATTAAATTGATGGCAATAAAAAATAAGACCATCGATAACAAATCCAATTCTAACACATCCGACTCCTAGCCATTCAAAATCAATGATCAAAATTTGAGTCTTAGAAAAATCTAAGTTTACTCCACTCACTCCGCTTCCATCCATTTTATCAAGATTCCAATTGGCTTGTGTAATTAAATTAGAATCTGAAGGAGATCCTGATGTGCTAGTTCTTAAAACAATACTAACTGTTGAACCAGATCTTTGAAGGAAAATGCCATTATCATCATCAAAATATCCCATTCTTGTGATTATTCCAGTGCCACCTCCGCTTTTCTTTAAAATACCAGTAATATGAATTAATTGAGATTTTGAAGGCTGATAATTAAAACGCATATATGTCTGTCGCGTTCTTTTACCAGCAGTATTTGCACTAACCGCTAAAGTTGTAGATGCTGTAAAGCTAGAATGTGTGCTAGTTGTTCCTGATCCAGTCTCTTGAACATCATCCCAATATAAAGGTTGATTATCAAAAATCTGCTTACTATTAAAAATCATTTCTGGATTAGAAATCCTTTGTCTACCAAAGGCATCTATTCCACCTAGTCCACCAGCAAAATCTTTGTCTGTAAATGGTCTATAATACTCTTTGAAAGTATCATATATCAAAGTTGTATTTACATTCTGAGGAAATTGTGCTGCGAACAGTTGGGCCATAAATATTTTTACACTTACTTTCTTCTATATACTGTATTTTCTTTAAGGACTTTATATTTTAAAAGTCTATTTCCTTCAGCAATTTTTACATATTGATCGTCATACAATAATACTAAATCATCTTTTTTAAAACTATCGCCGACTTTAACTAAAGAAAGTTTTTTAATTTCTTTATCAGTTAGGATTGTTATATTGACTGCTCTATGTATATTTGAAGAATTATCGCTCACTATTAGAGCCTTTCTTATTCTTCTTATTTTTCTTACGGCCCCAATCTATCAAATCATGATTGTCTTTATATTGTTTACTAAAACAATTTCTTGGTTTGTCACCTTTACCAGCACTCATAGTTTTCTAATTGTTTATTTGGCTTTAGATCGTTCATTATTGCAAGTCTTTCAGGTTCTTTATAAAAAGTCCAATCTCTAATTTGTTGCCAAGTTCGACCGCAGCCTACACAATGATCGTTTATTAACTTGCATTTTCTAGTGCAGGGAGTTGATATTTTAACAGCAGTGTCCTCGTTTGTTATCATTCAGAGGTTTATACACTGATTTTTGTTCGCGGTATTTATAAAGTTCAGCGTAAGCTTGTTGAACGTGCTTATCTATATCTTTTACTAAATAAGGAATAGACTTATTAGAATCAACTGTTTTAATTGATTCTATAAGTTTAGATATAATGGATTGTACTTCTTGCATTGTAAAATGGTTGGGGGTGAGGTAATCGAAACCCCATTTTTCGCTTCAAAGGCGACAGTAATGATCCATTATACGAACCCCCAGAAAAATTATTGATTTATACTGTAGTGTCTACACCACTTTCTAATTGTATTATCTGAAACTCCAAACATCTTTCCAATACTAACAAAAGAATTATTTTTGATTAAATTTTCTATCTGCTCTTTATTAGGTCTTTCAACTTTTCTCCTGATGAAACAAACACATTCGCGACAAATATTTGAATTTCCTTTTGTTTCTTTTTTGCATTTTTCACAAAAATATCTTTTTTTACAACTTTTACCTGCAAAATTTTCGGTTTGTGAATGACAGTTTGGACATAAAAATCTTAAGTTTTCTAATCTATTATCATTTGAGTCTCCATTTACATGATCTAACTGAAGAGATAATTTTTTATTATTCCAGATATCTTTTATGCCGCATTCATTACATATGATATTTATCAAATCGTATCTTTTAATTAATTTAATGAGGAACTGTCTTTGACTTTTTCCATCTTTTATGAAATGCTTTTCTTTAGCTTGTTGTAAAGAAACCCTTTTACTTTCAAAGATTTTTCCTTTGTTATGTGCTAATCCTTTTGATATATGAGAAGAATCTAAATTTTCTTTCTTAATTCTTCTTTTTACGGTATTGATATTAGACCCTTTATTATCTAAATTACATTTTTTAAGAATTTCCGTAAATGTAGAAGACTCTTTGACTATTTTTTTAAACTCTTCTTGACTAACTTTATAAATTATACTTGCCATATGGTAGTATTAATTATTGTATATTCGTGCGCTACCATTTCAATTTATTTTTAAATTGGCGGTGAGAGAAGGATTTGAACCTTCGGTACTCTTTTGGAGTACGGAGTTTTAGTAGAACTCTGCCATAAACCAGACTCGGCCACCTCACCTTAGTTTTTCTGTTTCAAAACATCCGTAACCAGCTTGGTGTTCGAATGTAAGTAGTCCGCATCTTTTACTTCTTTTATTTGTACAGACTCCGAAATCAACGTCTGCATCTCTATATTTCTGATTGTATAAAGGAATAAAATGCTTACAGCCACCGCTACAATCACTGTAATTGTAGTCAGGATCACTGTGACGACGTATTTTTCCTCCATGATCAGAATAATCTGTATCTAATACTTTACAAAGATCTAATAATTTAAGATCCCGCTTCACTTCTTTTTTGACTTTTTAGAAGATTGAGTCGAAGTCCTTAGACCGTAATTCAAATCAATCCACGCAGTTTCTATCAATGCTTTGTCTTTCGTAAGCTTCATCTTTTCGCGCATATATTTCATAGTCCAGTTCTTCCACTTTTCATTATCTTCTGGAGTATAAGAATACTTTGTTAACCAGTTTGGAGTCTGATTATCACAGATGTCTTCGTATTTAAGATCTACATTAGCTATCTTAAATTGCTTGTCTATGATTTTTTTTATGTGCTTGTCGTTCATTTTCCTGTTGATCCAAAGCCGCCAGCTTGTCTCAATGTATTATCTAAATTATCTACATTATTTAAAGTAGCAGTATAACAAGCTTCAAAAATAATCTGAGCAATTCGATCACCTTTCTTAACAGCGAAATCAATATTCTTGTCTGTATTATAAAGAATAACTCCAATATCTCCACGATAATCAGAATCAATAACTCCAGCTAAAATATCGATACCGTTCTTATAAGCTAAACCAGAACGAGGAGCGATTCTTCCATAATAACCGGGATTGATCTCCATTGAGATGTTGGTCTTGATCAGCTTGCGAGTTCCGCAAACCACGACCGCATCTTCTGCTGCATATAAATCATATCCAGCAGCAAAGCTTGTTCCTTGAGTAGGAATAGTTGCGTTTTCTGAAAGCTTCTTTACGTTAATTTGTAAAATTTCTCTATACATAATTATCACTTATCTTTTAGAATTGACATCAAAATTCTAGCTTCTTTTGCTGGAATATCATTGTATGAAGTCCATACTTTAGCTTCAGCGTTCTTATAAACACCAAGTTTCCAAGCATTGCGAAGATAATCTTGAAATTCTTCAAAAGAATTAATGCTAGAATTCTTAGCAGTCTTCTCTAGCATTCCTTGTGAAGAAGGAAGCGCGACTTCATTATCCTCTTCGAATACAGAAGGAGTACCTTTCTTAGAAGCGTCGATTTCGTCGCTACCTACAATGTGTACGCCTAGAAAGTTTCTTACAGCCCTAACGAATGCGCGATTAGCTGCAATCGTTTCCAAAAATTTGACAGCAAAGTCCGAAGTATTATTGACTGTAGCGTTTGCGATATCTTCGTAATAACTTTCATATTCTGATTCGTAGTTTGGAATCCAAGTTATGCCACACTTAATGCTGACGTAAGATGGTTCACACTTAATAACGTCATACTTTACGCTTGTGTATCCTCGGAGCTTGGCAAGCTCTTTAATGCCAGCAAGCTTGATAAGAAGCTGATTATCAGCAAGACCTTCAATGGAAGTGGGCATCTGCTGTTTACGCAATTCAAACCAACCTCTATTAGGGAATAGATGTTCTGTTTTAACCATTGCTCGCCAGTTGATTGAGCCGTCTTCATTTTTTTTATAGTCTACGCCTTCAATTAAGCCCCAAGCATTACGCGACTGAGGCACCAGATGTTGATTCTTCTTCTCGCTCATTGTAAATTTTAAAGAATTCTAGTTCTTGTTCGAATTCTTTTGAGAGAATAACTGTTTCTTCTGAATTGTCAAGATGTTTGTTCGAAAGATAGTTGGCTTTGCATGAAAACTGTTTGCCTTTAGAAATTAAAATTTTAGAGCTAATGAACTTAGATTTTTCAGAAATATTATGTAACTTATCTAAAGCTCCATCATTTTCAAAATCTTTATTTACTTCCCAGTCTAAGAATTTAAATCTGTATTCTTCTAGTTTATCTTTATCGTCGCAAAAGATTTTTAATTTAAGACCGATAGCCTTGCAATGCTTTAAAAATTTTTCTGAAATATTTGGAGAAAGCATTATCGTCATCAAGATTATGTTATTTCTAAATGGAGCGATCATGTTAACATTGATATCTTTATCAGTAATTATGTTAACTTTTCTATTGTTTAGCCAATAGTTGAAGACAGATGCATTTAGATTTTTTACATAATCAAGTCTTAAATTGATAGATCTATCCTTCATAAAATCTTCTGAAGATATAAAGTCAGGAACGATTTCTACAACTTTTTGATGAAAACTTCTGCCCAAATTAACTAATTCAAAACGATGCAGATCGTTTCCTATACCAAGACTGTCTAATATATTTTTAGCAATAACGTATGGACTAATAAAATTTATGGTTTTTGGAGACTCTTTTAAATGACCGTAAGAAGGAAGATTGCCATCTCTATCGGATTCTAAAATAATTTGCGAGCTTTGATTCCAAATTGGTCTGGTATTTTTAGGATTAAATAAAGAATACAAACCTATAGACTTCGTATTAAATACTGAAGCGATATGCAAAGAATAATTTTCATT
>Ga0214923_10009326_pt1 | contig 10240 bp, 6 predicted proteins | sample LL1510_MetaG_FD_177993 | JGI IMG/M metagenome (GOLD analysis project Ga0214923, IMG submission 177993) | Freshwater microbial communities from Lake Lanier, Atlanta, Georgia, United States - LL-1510 | ecosystem: Environmental > Aquatic > Freshwater > Lake | place: USA: Georgia | collected 2015-10-15
GTATTAAAAAATATAAAATGAAAAAGGTTCTAAATTTAATGATATAATAAAATAATAATCTAATAATGGTCATAAATAAAATATTATAAATAATTTTCAATCTAAAAATATCTATATATGATAGTAATAATCTAATTTAAAATAAAATTATAAAAATACCTGAAGGTATAGGGCCTTCGGCCCCAGGGTGAAACCCGCAATAACAAGATAGTTTATATTCAATCTTAAATATTAAATGATATGAAACTAATATTTATTCTATCTAAGATATGATATCAATACTAATAATTATTTTATCTAATATATGATACTATTAAATGATATGAATACTAATATTTATTTTATCTAAGATATGATATTATTAAATTTATATTAAAATTATTGTTTTAATCTATTTTAAGATACTGATATTATTTATTCAAACTATTATTAATCTTTTAACCTATTATATATATTAAATTATATCAATAAATTAAATAGTATGTTAGTAATAATCTAATTTTAACATAAAAATGATATGAATACCTAAAGGTATTGGGCCTTCGGCCCCAGGGTGAAACCCGCAATAAAAAGATAGTTTATAACCTATTTAATATAAAATAATTATCATTGATATATTAGTTTCTAAGATAGTAATTCATTAATTTTTTCCATTTAATTGATATATTAGTTTCTAAGATAGTAATTCATTAATTTGTTATATTTATAAGTTTCATAGATAATATATCAATATTTAATTCATATATTAGTTTCTAAGATAGTAATTCATTAATTTGTTTCATTTATAAGTTTCATAGATAATATATCAATATTTAATTCATATATTAGTTTCTAAGATAGTAATTCATTAATTTGTTTCATTTAATTGATATATTAGTTTCTAAGATAGTAATTCATTAATTTGTTTCATTTATAAGTTTCATATATTAGTTTCTAAGATAGTAATTCATTTATTAGTTTCTAAGATAGTAATTCAATTTTAAATTCTAAGATAATATATCAATATTTAATTCATTTATTATTAGTTTCTAAGATAGTAATTAATTTATTAGTTTCATAGATAATATATCAATATTTAATTCATTTACTTTTTTCTAAGATAATAATTCATTTCATTTACTAGTTTCTAAGTTAATAATTTAAGATAATATTTCATTTATTAGTTTCAAAGATAATAGTTTAAGATAATATATCAATATTTAATTCATTTATTAGTTTCAAAGATAATAATTTAAGATAATATTTCATTTATTAGTTTCAAAGATATTAATTTATTTCATTTAATATTTTCTAAGATAGTAATTCATTTCATTTACTAGTTTCTAAGATATTAATTCATTTCATTTACTTGTTTCTAAGATAATAGTTTAAGATAATATATCTAAATATAATTCATTAATTATTTTCAAAGATAATAATTTAAGATAGTAATTCATTTCATTTACTAGTTTCTAAGATAGTAATTTATTTCATTTACTAGTTTCTAAGATAGTAATTTATTTCATTTAATATTTTCTAAGATAGTAATTCATTTCATTTACTAGTTTCTAAGATATTAATTCATTTCATTTATTAGTTTCAAACATATTTATTTATTTCATTTACTAGTTTCTAAGATAGTAATTCATTTCATTTACTAGTTTCTAAGATATTAATTCATTTCATTTATTAGTTTCAAAGATATTAATTTAAGATAATATTTCATTTATTAGTTTCAAAGATATTAATTTCAAAGATATTAATTTAAAATAATTCTTAGATAATTAATCAATATTTAATTCATTTATTAGTTTCAAAGATATAAATTTAAGATAATATTTCATTTAATAGTTTCAAACATATTAATTTATTTTATTTAATTAGTAATTTATTTCATTTATTAGTTTCAAAGATATTAATTCATTTCATTTACTAGTTTCTAAGATAGTAATTTAAGATAATATTTCATTTATTAGTTTCAAAGATAATTATTTAAGATAATATTTCTTTATTAGTTTCAAAGATATTAATTTCAAAGATATTAATTTAAAATAATTCTTAGATAATTAATCAATATTTAATTCATTTATTAGTTTTAAAGATATAAATTTAAGATAATATTTCATTTAATAGTTTCAAACATATTAATTTATTTTATTTACTTAGTAATTTATTTCATTTATTAGTTTTATAGATAATAATTTAAGATAATATTTACTTTTTTAGTTTTATTTATACTATAATTAGGTTTTTTTATAACTTTTAGAATTTTTAGAATTTTTATCATTTAATCATTATAAATATTTAATAAATTGAATTATTTTTATTATTTTCTGAATTAATATTATAATATTATTTATTATTTTCTTTATTATTAAGTTGATTATTATTCATTATTTGTTGAAACAATAATTTATTATTATTATCTAATTCTTCAAAATATTTATTTATTTTAGGTATCAAATCTAGTATTGCTTTTTTAATATCAATATCATAGTTTGTTTTTTCAACTTTCTTTTTATTTATTTTTTCAATTATTAAATCATTATCATGAACTATTATATCATTTTCTTTATTTTCTTTAATTCTTTTAATAATTCTATAATATGTCGCATTAGATAACTTTAATTCATTAATAATAGTTTTTCTATCTTTATTTTGTGATAATAATTGAATTACTTTATCATTTACTTCTTTATTAAATGTCATTTATATATATTTTATAATGAGAAAATAAAAATTATCATTATAAATTATCAATTATTTATTTAAAATTATATATATATTATAAATAATCTAATTATCAACTAATATATATTTTAATTATTATATTTCATTCTTAATTTGATATCAATTTATTATATAATTACAATAAATAACATATGTTAATATATTGTAATCTATTTCTAATCTAATAATTATATTATAAATTTAAAATTCAATCTTAATAACTTTCTATAATTGAATTTATATTATCATTATTATCATTTAATAAATCATATATAAAATCATATGAATCTTCTTCTATTTCTTCTGGTATATAATTCTTCATAAATCTAATAAAATCATCATATGTTATATTAATTTCTGTTAAATAATTTAATAATCTATCAGTTTTTTTTATCATATGATAATATATATTATATATATATTTATTTTAAGAATATCTTTATAAAATTTGAAAACACGGAATCATTATTTATGAATTCTAAAAAATCATTTAATTCAAATGAATTCTCTATAATCTCATTTTTTGGAACTAAATAACCTTCTTTAAATAATTTACCTATAAATCTAGTAGGTTTATTTATAATTAAATTTCTTAATATATAGGTTGGTATTAAATAATATAAATTTTCAGTTGATAAACAAAAAAATTGAGCTATTGAGATATTTATACCACTATCATTATTTTTATATTTATATTCTATGAAAAAATTACCTGTATATTTCACTCTCATATCTGTTTTTACTTCTATAAATATTTTTCTATTAATAAATTCAATATCGTAAAATTTATCCTCATTTAATAAATAGTTATTATCATTTAATATTAAACTTAATAATTCAGCTGTTCTCTTCTCATTTGGTTTGTATTTCTCAACATTATTTTTAAATTGTTCTTTTGTTCTTCTAATGTAATTATTTGGATATTTCATTTAATATATAACTATATATAATATATAATTATAAATTATTTTTTAAATTAATTTTTATATACTTTAATTTTAGTTCATGATACATGTTTTATTTTAAATATTCTATTGTATTTATTACAATAATATCTATTATATAATTGTTTTAATTCATGTTTGCTTTTTGTTTCTATTTCTGTTTTATCATAACCTATTTCAGTTAATATTTTAATTAAGTTATAGATACCTAATTTAGGTATATCATGATAATTAACTTTTTTATATTTAGAACTATCATTAGAACTAGAATTTGAATTATCACTAGAATAATCATTATCTGAACATTTTTTATTAGTATTAGTATTATTTTTTATATCAAATAACATTTTATTTAAACTAGCTATTATTTTCTTATAATTACAATTTGAATATTTTAAGTCTCTATTTTCATTTAATAAATTAAAATTATTAGTTTTTAACTCTTTTATTTCATTATTTGAGTTATCAATATTATTATTTGAATTAAAATTTGTTGAATTACAATCATTATTTTTTATTATATTAGTTAAATTATAATCAATATTATTTGAATTATTATTTATTAAATTAGTTGAATTACTATCAATATTATTTGAATTATCATTATTATTTATTACATTAGTTGAATTATAATCAATATTATTTGAATTATTTTTATTATCATTATTATTAATTAAATTAGTTGAATTACTATCAATATTATTTGAATTATCATTATTATTTATTACATTAGTTGAATTATAATCAATATTATTTGAATTATTTTTATTATCATTATTATTTGAATTATTTTTATTATCATTATTATTTATTACATTAGTTGAATTACTATCAATATTATTTAATAAATTTTCATTAGATAAATCATTATTTAATTCTTTTAATTGATTATTTATATTATTTAATAAATTTTCAAATTTAGCTTCACTTTCAGTCTTAGTTAAATTATTTCTGTATTTTTGAATTTTCATATGGTCTTTGTAATCCTCATATATTTTTTCTAAAGTATTATATCTGGTCTTAGTTGTTGGTAATAATTTATATTTTAGTTCTTCAGTAAGCTCTAATTTATTTTTTTTATAAAGTCTTAATATTTTTTCTTTTAATTTTTTATTATCCATTTGATTACTATATATAATTATATAATATTTTATTTTTAAATTAATTTTTATATATTTTATTATTTATAATATTAAATTATAATTAATAAGTTATAAAGAATATTTTTTATTTATTCAATTTTTATAAGTCTTATAATGTCCAAAAGGTAAGCTATCAATCATATTCAAATAATAACGTTTATTATCATATGAGGTTAAAGCTTGTTTAGTAATATTAACTGTTTTAACTAAATGTTTATTAGTTTTAAACATGTTATAATTCATATTTTTAATCATTTTAGTTCTGTCTTCATTTTCAATTAATAATACATCACTAAATTCATTAACTGTTAATTTTTTTGTTTCAGTCTTTTTTATACCTTTTAATGTTATTTTTAAGTCCTTTTTATCATAAACTTTTATTAAATAATTTTTAGGTTTAATTCCAATAAATTTTTCTATTAATTTAGAGTTTGTTTCATCTTTAAAATAACCAGCTATTTTTTTATTTGTTTCATTATAACAAGAATGTTCTTTTGGGTATTCGCTGAAGTCATAATATTTAGAATTATCTTTCATATCTTTGTATAAATCTTCTGTATAAATATTATAGCATAATGAATCTGTATCAGTAAATAATAACTTACTTCTATCACCAGGATATTGTGTTTTGATAACATTATAATGAAAGTCATACATCTTATATTTAGATATATCTAATACAGAAAAACCAACAGCTATAGGTTTATCGTATTTAACTCTCTTTTTATTTAATTGAACAGCACATAAATTATTATTAAAAATAGTAAATGAATTAAAATTAGGTTTTGATACTAACTTTATAAATTTTTTTGAATCACTAACTAATTTTACATCAACTCTTTTTTCAACATTCTCAACAGTTTTACCATAAATAGAGTTGTTTAATAATTTAAATAACTCTTTTTCATAGTCAAGCTTAGTTTCAGCTCTTTTCATAGTATTAAACATAATAAAATCTTTGATAAATGGTTCTTGTTTAAATTCTAATACTTTATTTACTTTCATTATTTCAATACCTAATTCCTTGAATTGTTTTAATATTCTATAATGACATATATAATTAATTTTATTATATAAATTAGGTATTAATTTGTTTACTTTATTATTACTATTTATATTTAATTCGTTAGCAATATTACTCATAAATGGAGAATCAGAAAATGAGGTATTATTAACACCAGGGGCATAATCACTAAATTTATCATGTAAATGTTCTGGATATCTAATATTTACACTAACAATATAACCTTTATCACTGTTATCATTAACTTTTAATAATTCTTTTAAGGTTATTTTTTTATTCCATTTATAATTTGATAAAGGTAGATATTCACTCATAGCATAACCATAGAGATTATTACAATCAAGATATATAATATAATTATTTTCTTTAGTTGAATCATATGTTTCTTTAATATAAGGATTATTAGCAGTCGCGTATCTATGAGATATAACAGATATACCACCTCTAATACTTCCTTTTATAAATTCAAGCATATCTTTTTGAAAACAATTAAATGTATCTATTCTTAATTTATATGTTTTATCATATATATAAGTATAGTTTTTAACATTATTATTTCTAAAATAACCAAATAACATAGCATCCCAACTGAAACCAGGCGCTGTATAGTATTTTAATAATTCTAGTCCATAAAACTTATAGCATATATTTCTAAAATTCTCCATACAATCAGCCAGTAATATAACATCAGTTTTTAAATATAAATCTAAGTAATCTTTAAAGTTTTTACACTTAGATAATTCATAAACCTTTTTAGCTCTGTTATAATTTTCTTCACTACATTCTTCTTTATTAAGTAATGAATAGAATTCTTTTTTTTCTGGTAATTGTTTAGATAATTTCTCTTCACTATTATACCAATCATATGGAAAGATACCTTTTTGTTTTAACAATATATTTAAGTCATTTGATATATTATTAAATTCTTCATTAAAATTTTTAAATAATGAGTTATCTTTTGAACTTAATAAACCTTCAACTAACTTTTCTAAACTAGCACCTGTATAAGCTAGAGAATCTAAAAATCTTAAATTAGATATATCAAATCCAATATATTTTTCTTTATTTAGAGGTATAACTTTAAATTTTTTTTTGAATTTACCAGCTTCTTGAAGTAATAAATGAGAATCATAACCTTTTAAATTATGAAAAATAACAGGTATTTTATATCCCTTATTATTTAGTTTTAAATTACATTCATTATGAGCAGCACCTCTATAATTATTATTAGGTTTAAAATGGTCATGGTCAGCAACTTTATCATTATTTAATTTTTGTAAGCATATCCAACAATTAGAAGCTTTTTCATGGTTTATTTTATCTTCTTCTGTCATATCTATATCATAATTAGTTTCTTTAATAATTTTCATTATTTTCTTCTCCATTTTAAAAAGATATTTTAAACCATCTTCTATAGCATTATCACCATCAAATTGAATATAATTATCTGTTATTAATTCAGGGTATCTAGATACTAATTTTATACCAAAATGTTTAGCAGCATGAAATTGATATTCTTTTGTATTACTAGTATTAATATCATTACTTTCATTATTTATTTTTACTAATCTAGCTTCAGTATCAGCATAAAAAGCAACTGGGTCAATTACTCTAGCTTTATATTTTTTGAATTCAACAAAAGCTTTTTCAGGGTCTGGTAATACTTTAATTGCTTCATCAATATAAATTTTACATGATTTCTCTTCAATATGTTTATTATAAACTTCTTCATTTGTGAATCTACAAAAACATCTATTACATGGCTTTCTTGAATGTTTATTTAATCTAAATAAAGCACTTAATCTAGTAATAGCAGTATAATGGGAATTATCTTCGTTTTTTATTAATAATAAATCATATATCTCATCAACAGCAATTTTATGAGCATATAATAAATCTATTTCATCATTATCTTTATTATTCTTCCATACATTAATAGCAACATTATTTTTAAATTCAAATTCTGTTATTTTATTGAAAGAAGTTGGATAATCTAACATACTAAAATCATGGTTTTTTTCAAACTTAATATAGTTATTAATTCTTTCTTTTGAAAATTTTACTTCCTTATTATATTTAGCAATTAAAAAAGCATATTTAAAACATTTATTATCATCTTTATTTACTGGATTAATAATACACTTTTTTAATCTCAATTCCAATGGTAATTCAATATAAGAACTACCACTCATAACTTTATATTTAACTATATTAACTACTAAACCATCAATATTTTTAATATTCCATCCAGAACCATTTTTAGTTGTTTGGTCCTCTAATTTTTTTTTAAATGTATCATTTAATGAAGTATAATAATCATTCATATCGTTAATATTGAATATATTTCTATAATTAGCATAAAAATAAAATTTTAATGTAATAGTTTCATTTTCATTATTATCTTCAATTTCTTCACTATTATATTTATTTTTTTCTAATATTACCTCAAGAACATAATATAATCTAATACTTGATAATCTTTCTAATTCATTAGATATAAATTCATTAACTGGGTCTTTTAATTTTAATAAATATAAATCTACATCAATAATAGTTTTATTTATAGTAAATTTATTATAAATACCTATTCCATTATTATACGTATTGTTTAAAGTTGTTATTTTAATCTCTTCATTATCTTTATTTTCTTCAATTATCTCTTCATTATCTTTATTTTCTTCAATTATCTCTTCATTATCTTTATTTTCTTCTAATTGAATTATATTATTAATTATATTCATTTCTTCTCTGATTTCATTAGGTTTAGGTTTATAATTATTTCTTAATTTATTTAATTTATTTATATTCTCTTTTGTATTTAATACAAATCTGTTTGTAATCTCATTATATAATAAATTAGTTTTATTGTATATATAATCATTTATTGTAAATTTTTCCTTATTCAAATCTTTTTGAGCATTTTGAAAGGTTTGAATTCTTCCAGTAATTTTATTAATACAAAAGTTATTATATATAATAAAATTATCTGAATTAGTTAACAAACCATTTTTTTTAGCAACTAGTAAAGAATTATTTTTCTTAGTTAGTTTGTTATATATTATAATATCCATATTAATTATTTTATTATATATATATATAAGATATTTTTAAATAATTTATAATTAAATTAATTTATTTTATTTAATTTAATTAATATAAAGAAAAACTATATATTTTAAATTTTTAAATTTTTTAATCAATTTTAACAAACAGTTGTTAAATTATTATTATTATTATTTATTAGTTCATTATAATCTTTATTAATTGTATTATTATTTATTAGTTCATTATAATCTTTATTAATTGTATTATTATTTATTAGTTCATTATAATCATTAATATTACAATTTTTCATTTTTATTATTATTTCATTAAAGAATTTTTTTTTATTTTCATATAAAAATTTAATACATGTTTTACAACTAGGAGCAAGATAATGTTTTACAACATCTTTATATTTACAATTGATATAATGAAACTCATTATAATCTTTTTCTTTATTGCATAAATTACACGTTTTAGTTTCTTTTGATATATTAATTTTTATTATTTTATCATTCTCTATGATTTCTTTTTCATAAGTTTTATTTTTTTTTATTTTTTTTAATGGTCTAACTTTAGTATGATAAAAATTTTTAGTTATTTCACTATTACATTTTTTACAGAGCTTATTTGTTCCCATTTTTTTATCAATTTCAATTTTACATTTTCTACAATTCATAATTTTAACTTTTTTAATATTATTATCTTCAATAGTATTATTAATTTTATTATCTTCAATAGTATTATTAATTTTATTATCTTCAATAGTATTATTAATTATATTATCTTCAATAGTATTATTAAATATATTATCTTCAATAGTATTATTAATTTTATTATCTTCAATAGTATTATTTATATTCATTGTATTATTAATATAATTAGATATTTATTTTTTAAATTAATTTATTTAATTAAATTATAAATTAAATACTATATATTTATTTAAAGGTATAAAATAAAAATAAAAAATTAGATATAAAATAATAAAATGATATGCTCCCTTCACGTTAAGCTTCTTAACGTTCAGGCCGTTTCACTCACTCGCAAAAATAATTTTATTATACCATTAATTTTAATTTATTTTATTATTAATCATTAAATTAAAGCGTAAAGATTAAAAATATAGATATAATAAAATTATTATATCTATATTTTTAATCTTCCAATATATTAAAATTAAAGTAATAAAATTATTTTTAAAAACTTAATAATATTATGAAAAATTTAGTATCAAATCTTTAAAATAAATTTAAATAAGATAAATTAAATAAGATAAATTAAATAAGATAAATTAAATAAGATAAATTAAATAAGATAAATTAAATAAGATAAATTAAATAAGATAAATTAAATAAGATAAATTAAATAAGATAAAT
>Ga0214923_10009327_pt1 | contig 10239 bp, 10 predicted proteins | sample LL1510_MetaG_FD_177993 | JGI IMG/M metagenome (GOLD analysis project Ga0214923, IMG submission 177993) | Freshwater microbial communities from Lake Lanier, Atlanta, Georgia, United States - LL-1510 | ecosystem: Environmental > Aquatic > Freshwater > Lake | place: USA: Georgia | collected...
TTAATATAGAAGTCAGGCTAGATATTTTATTTTCTAAATTTTCAAGTCTCAAAGCTATTTTATTTAATATACCGCTCAAAATCTTATTGTTTTCTGAAATTATATAATCAATTCTGCCACTCAGAATGTTACGTATGCTCTCGATTCTGTATTCTACATTTTGCATGGCATCAAATCGATCTGGAACTAGTATTTGTGCAGCATTGCTCGGAGTTGAAGCACGAACATCAGCTGCTAGATCTGAAAGCGACTCATCTATTTCGTGTCCAACGCCTACTAAAACTGGAATTCTACTAATCGCAATCTCGCGGACTAGTAATTCATCGTTAAACACAGATAAATCCTCAGCACTTCCACCTCCTCGCAAGATAGCAATCACTTCGGGCGAATCAGACAAGCTATTTAAATGTCTTAAAGCTCTTATTATTTGATCGGCAGCCGAAGCGCCTTGAACTTGGACATTGGCTGTGAGTATTTTTACGCCTCCCCATCTTTCGTTTAAAATTGTAACAAAATCAATATAACCAGCAGATTGAATACTACTAATTACTGCTATCGACGTTGGTGGATAAGGTATTGATCTTTTCCGAGACTCATCAAAAAGTCCTTCAGCTGTTAATTTTGACTTTAAGATTTCGAAGCTTTTTTTGATTGCACCCTCGCCGCTTGGGCTAACATTACGAACCGTTAGACTAAATTTACCCCATCTAGTTAGCTTTGGTGTACCTACGACAATCACTTTCATACCGTCCTCTATAGGAGTTCTTAATTGCCAAATTGTCATAAAACAATTGATGCTTGATTCGTTATCTTTTAAGTCAAAAAATACATACTTACCACTATTTACTTTAAAGGAATTAACCTCGCCTTCAATTGTTACAGTTGGATATGCGTATTCAAGAGTTTGATTAGTTAGTGATATAAAATCCGAAACCGTCAACACTTGATCTTTCATTTATTTAACTCCAACTTTACTATCATCAACTATATTCATTATATAATAATAAATATGTATATCGCAGTATTGGGTAGGCAAACAGATATTTCTATGGCTGAACTTGAAAGAGTTTATGGTGATGTAAGTGTAAATCATTTTTCCAAATATACAGCAACTGTTAATCACCCTACTTTTGTACTAGATAGGCTCGGTGGTTCATTGAAAGCCGCAAAAGTCGATTTAACAATAAATGGAAATGATTGGTCTTCTGCGAGTCAACAAATTATTTCTTATTATTCAAAATTATTCTACAAATCACAGGCTAAAATAACATTGGGAATAAGCGTCTACGACTCAAACCTTTCTAGCTCGCAGGTTCAAAAAGTTGGAATAGTGTTAAAAAGTATGCTTAAAAACAAAGGAATAAGTATGAGATTAGTGCCTAACCAAACTCCTGCCCTATCTTCGGCTACATCTCATCATAATAAATTAGGATTAAATGACACAAAAATTGAATTAATAATTGCATTTGGTAAAACCTCTATCGTTATAGGTAGAAGTATTGGCACTCAAAACATCACCGCCTATTCAAAGCGAGATCAAGCCCGACCAAGGCGTGATCCTTTCGTTGGTATGCTTCCGCCAAAATTAGCTCAAATCATGATAAACCTTGCAACTGGTGATTTATCGCTAGACGACAGTAAAAAATCAAAAGCAACAATACTCGATCCGTTTTGCGGAACTGGTGTAATTTTGCAAGAAGCTGCTTTGTCAGGTTTTCAAATATATGGAACAGATTTATCTCAAAAAATGATAGATTATACATCGGAAAACCTAAAATGGCTATTTACAACTCACAAGATAGGGACAGTAACAAAACTACATATCGGCGATGCCATGGACACCACCTGGCATCAACCTTTAGATTATGTAGTTTCAGAAGTATATTTAGGGCAGCCGTTTTCAGCACCCCCCACACCTGATAAATTGCGTCAAGTAGTAAAAAATTGTGAATTCATAACAGCTAATTTCATTAAAAACATATCCAAACAGCTAAAAACTGGATCAACTATGTGTCTTGCTGTTCCTGCATGGAAAAATCAATCCGGCAGTTTCACTCATCTACCTATAAAAAAATATTTATCTCTAAATAACTTGGCAGAGATAAAAACTAAAACCGCTATTAAATCACCTCTTATTTATCACAGAGAAGATCAAATTGTTGCAAGAGAGCTTCTACTACTGTCCAAAGTTTAGTTTATTTTCAGCTTAGATTAATTATTGTAACCAAATGTTGTGATTGACAACAGATATACAGAAGTGTATAATATTCAAGAATAATTATACAATTTAGGAGCATTAAGAAATGTCAAACGTCAAAGCTGGCGGTTCATCAAAAAACATCCACAACAACCCTGGTCAACGACTAGGTGTTAAGAGATTTGGTGGTCAAAAAGTTTCAACAGGTGAAGTACTTGTTCGCCAAACAGGTTCAACTAAAATTGCCGGACCAGGCACATTTATGAGTCGTGACTATACCATACATGCAGCAGTAGACGGTACAGTTCAATTTACTAAAGTAAAAAAACAACGCTTTACAGGTAAAACAACTTTTCGTACTCAGGTAAGCGTGGAGTAGTTCTTGTTTTCTATTTTTTGCTCGATTCAATTCGACTTTTTCTTTTTGCTACAAAGCTAGATGCTAACCTCTGAGCCTCGGGGCTGAGTTGTCGATAGTATTGGCCCGCTTTTTGTCCAAACTCAATTGATGCGAGTCCATCTCCTTCGTTTTGTGCCTGTTTTTTATCTTCAAGGTATTCAGCATATAGTCTCAAGTTAACCAAATCCATCTCAGAGACCAAGTCTTTGATTTCTTCCTCTTCGTTTATGATTGGTTTGTCAGTTTCAACTCCAGTATTTAATTCAGAATTAGGATTAGAATCAATTTCGGATATGTCATTTTGTGGTTCTCCACTACTTAAGTTTTGCATTTCTACAAGTACTTGCGTAGGCAATTTTTTAGTCATAATTTCGTGTGAACCAACTATTTTAACAACTTGCACAAAGTCTTCATTACCAATATTCTTGATTATTTTATTTACTTTCCAGTCTGCTTCTATTTCTCCATTTGTACGCCGTACTGTAACTTCTTGACCAACTTTAAAGATTTCGCCTGAATCCTGTTTCTCTAAGCTATCAAATGCAAGATTAGGTTCTGAATTCATTTTTTATTTATTAACTAATCCTAGATGTTCTTTTATTTTTGTAACTACGTCACCGATAACAACTTGAGACTTTACTAAGTATTCGTCTGCACCTAACGTTTCGGCTCTTTCCTTATCTTTTGCCTGCGAAAGAGCTGTCAGCATAATAATCTTCATAGAAGAGGTTTCTTTTGTATTTCTAATTATATCTAAAACATCAAAGCCAGAAATTTTTGGCATCATAGCGTCTAACAATATCATATCTGGATGAAACTCTAAAGCTGAAGCTAAAGCTTTTTCTCCATCATTTACTTCCCTAACTTCAAAACCCTCAAGTTCTAACCTAGACTTATACACAGCAGATAGCGCCGTGTCATCTTCTACTAATAATATTTTGTATTTTTTATCCATATATTTTTATCATATCACAACCTATACCATTATCAAACTATCGATTAATCTCGTCTATTGCTGCATTTAGTTGATCGTCAATACCTTTATTTATATTATCAGGATTGTATTCCACTTTTCTGTCTGGATTAATTCCTTCGCCATTGATATTTTTTTGATTTGGAGTGTACCACTTAGCAATTGTAATCTTGAGCTGAGATCCATCTATCAAATCAACAAGTTTTTGCACGCTACCCTTTCCAAATGACTTTTCTCCTATAATTGTTGCCGTTTTGTAGTCTTGAAACGCTCCAGCAAGAATTTCGCTAGCACTGGCGCTGCTACCGTTCAATAACACTACAGTCTTTATGCCATCAACTAATGGCGAACTGTTTGTACGAATAGTATCAATATTTTTATTATTCCTTTTTTCTGTCATTAAAATTTTGTTATCTAGCCATAAGCTTGCAACTTCTTTTGCTGATGAGACATATCCTCCGCCATTATTTCTGAGGTCAACTATAATACCTTTTACATTTTTGGATTTGAAATCTTTGACAGCTTTACGAGCAAGATCTCCAGTATTATCATCAAATCTTAGGATCCTCAAAACACCAATATTATCCTTAAAATAAGAATCGACGCTTAAATCATTGATTTTTTCTCTTACCAAAGTGAAAGTTTTAAGTTTGTTTTGTCTTTCCACGACTATTTTTACGGTCGTACCGGACGCACCTCTTATTTTTTTTGCAGTATCGCTAGTGTTCGACTGAGTCACATCTACATCATCTACGGAAACCAAATAGTCACCAGCTAAAATTCCTGCCCTAACCGCAGGGTTATCGGCTAATGTTCGTAAAATAGTCACCCTATCGTTACGAATTCCAAGCTCTACGCCGATACCAGCGCCTATATCACCCTTCAAGTCATTCTGAAATTCTCTTGCTTCATCCTTTGAAAAATATTGCGTATATTGATCTCCAAGTGAACTTACAAGTCCTTTGTTAGCGCCTTCAAACAGTTTTGCTTTATCTATCTCTCCGTCGAAATTTTTTATTAACTCGTTATATGTATTACGAATAGACAAAGTTAAGCTATTATCTGATTTAGTATCAACTCCAAGATAGTTGCCATAACTAAATACAAAACCAATTCCAAAAATAAAACCAAATACCATTGATAACGAGCTATAAATTAAAGTATTGGAATAACTTTTTTTTGATTTTTTATAATTATCATTTGATCTATTCATAAATATCCTTTCTTTTCACCACTCCCCGAAATAAATATATCTTTCAAAAAAACTTGAATTTACAGTCATTTCACTATAAGCTCCAGATACTCCATAGTTATACTGACTAACGGTAACTTTGTCTCCTGAAATAGATTCTACCCATGCAACATGGCCCCACTTGCCATTATATACGGCTACAGATCCTATCTTAGGACGATTACCCCAGGGTATTCCCCATGCTTCGGCATTGGAAGTATGCCATTTTTTATTCGGATAGCTTGAGCTTACCTGAGCACCATAATTTTGATAGTCGGTTGACGCCCATCCACTAAATGCCCATTGCCATGCATTACCAATACCACCCCAATACGGCATATTGCCATACTTTTGATAAACTTTCCAGGCAGTGTAGCTTACGCATTCTCTATTATACATGCCCCAGCTATCAACTAAGCAGTCTAGGCAGCTATTAGCCCATTTTGCAGGATATCCTCCCTTACTCGGATCACCCGCCTTTAGTACGACAGAATTAGCGCTAGTAAGACTGGCGTAAAATGCAACCTGCTCATCTCTTATTTTCTGTATTTCAGCCTTATTATTCTGTAAATACGTTTGGTATTGAGATTCTTGACCTCTTGTTGCATTTAGCATATTTTGTTGTTCATTCTGCTTGTTGACCAATTCATTTTTTTGAACATTTAAATCCTTTAGCACAAGTTCAACATCTTTTTTATCTTTTTCTAACTGAATTTTTAAATTTTTTATTTGCTGGATTGTTTCAACCAAATTATCTCTTATTGAAGATCTATACTCTTGTTTATCTAAATAATCACTTATGTTTTTACTACTGGCTAATATTTCAACGGTAGAAAGTAAATCGTCTATGTAAAGATCCGCCAAAGTTTGTCCAAGGTTATCGCTAGATTCTTTTATTTTTTTAGTTGTTTCTTCTATTTGAGCATTCAATTTATCATACTTATTTTGAGATATATTTATCTGATTTTGAAGTATTCCCACTTTTGTTTGATATTCAGCAACAGCTCTGGCAAGAGTGGCAGACTCAGTAGAGAGTTGATTTAATCTTTGTTGATAAACAGAATTTTGTTCTTCTAAAGCGCGAATTTGTTCTTCGTATTTATCGGCACTGGTTGGTTGTGAATTATAAAATATTATACAACTACAAAACAATAGGGATATAGATAAAAAGACAGTTCTAAAAATATTATTTTTATAAAAAGTCTTCATAATTTTAGATGTCTACGAGTTGCAAGAAAAGCTGATAAACTGCCAATTACAGCCCCTATTAATATCATTCCAAATATAATCACTGCTATATTGCTGGTCAATAAATAGATTGTGTGTTCGGTTGATATGTATTTATCTAAGCTATCATTGAAATAAAACATAAAGCCGTATCCTGTAGCAGTAGCAAGTATCGCTGCAAGAAATCCATAGACAATAGCTTCAACAACGAATGGTCCTCTTATGAATGATTTATCAGCGCCAATTAGCTTCATCATCTCAATCTCTTCTTTACGAGTATATATAGCCATTTGAATTGTGTTAAATATGATCAATGATGATACCAAAATAAATACAAAACTTGCAACAGCGCCTCCTGATTCGGCGAATTTTACTATATTGCCAATATTCTGAATGGCGGATTTTCTTGAACCAGCAAAAGAAGGTTTTCTGTTTTCGTCGATATATTTTTTTAAGGTTTGATTATTTTTTGTAAATTCTTCGAGCTCAGTTGTATTATTGATGTCTTTTACTTTTATATGTAAAGTGGCAGGAAACTTATTTGTCGCTTCATTTAATGCATTTAGTGTTGTTGGGCTGTCGCTATTTTGTCTTATAAACTCTTCTCTCGCCTGAGAAGAACTAACAAAATCTACTGATTTAATGCTATTTAGTTTTTGCAAATCATTTTTAATTTCATTTGCTTGATTTATATTCGTATCATTTCTTAAATAAATAGACATACTGACCGTTTCTTTAAGAATTGTCACATTGTCTAATAGTAAATTTCTTAGAACAACTGATGTGAAAATAAGTAACAAGGTAATAGTCATCACTGCGGTTGCTGCAACGGTCAGCCAAACATTTCGTGAAAAATTATTAATACCATATCGTACCATCCTTAAAAAAGTAACCCATCTGCGTTTAAGGTTTTTTTGTTTTGTAACTTCTTTAGAAGATTTTTTTTGGTTTCTTTTGGTTTCTTTTTTCATTGCCTGTAACTTCCCTCTGCTTGATCACTTGTGATTTTACCGTGATCCAATGTAATAACCCTTCTTTTGAGCTTATTAACTATGTCCACGTTGTGAGTAGTTAGAAGTACGGTCGTACCGTATTTATTTATCTTTTCTAGGAGTCTGATGATGTCCCAACTAAACTTTGGGTCTAAATTACCAGTTGGCTCGTCTGCAATCAATATTTTTGGTTGCCTGACTACGGCTCTAGCTATAGCAACGCGCTGTTGTTCTCCCCCAGATAATTGATTCGGGAATTTTTTCTCCTTACCTGTAAGTCCAACTAAGTCAATTACTTTTGGTACAGTATTTTTAATCTCTCTGTTTGTCATACCAGCGATCTCTAAAGCAAAAGATATGTTTTCAAAAACAGTGCGGTTTGGCAACAGCTTGAAATCTTGAAAAACAACCCCAATCTTTCTCCTAAGCATTGGTATCTGGTTGTCTTTTAGGCTGTCATAGTCAATACCACCAACTACAATCTTACCGCTAGTTGGTTTTTCTTCTCTGGTTAATAGTTTTAGAAGGGTGGATTTACCAGCTCCACTTGTGCCAACTAAGATTACAAACTCTCTTGGTTGTATAAAAAGACTCATTCGGTTTAGCGCAGGATCGCCGTCTTTGAGATATTTTTTTGTTACCCTATCTAATAAAATCATCTGCTCATATTATAACATGAGCGATTAAGGTTGAGTTAATGTTATTTTTGCGACATTGTAAGATAAAGATAAACTCCACCGGCAACTAAGACTACTGCTACTAGTAATCCTATAATTAGACCTTTATTAGCTAGTGGTGATTTTTTTTGCTTAGTCGTTGGTATATTTTGGGTAGCTGATAGTGAAGATGTTGATTGTGATGACTCTGTGGCAGAAACACTTTCACCCATTGTAGGACTTGGGTTAATCGTACTGGATCCAGATTGACTCGACGGCATAGGTTGGGGCGAATCAACACTTGGCGTAGTCGGGTTAGGTGCTGGTGTAAGCACCGGGGCGTTGTTAGTTGATGTATTTGGGGTAGTTTGTTGTTGAGGTTCCATATAATTCCTTGTGTTTTATTTAACTTTATATTTATAAAATACACTATTTTTAATTTTATTGCTAGAGCTTATTTTAAGCAGTTGAATGTTACATTTTTAAATATGCGTCTATAAATCCATTTATTTCACCATTTAAAACAGATTCGACGTCCGATGTTTCGTATTTTGTGCGAGTATCTTTAACTAAACTGTATGGGTGTAAAACATAGTTTCTAATCTGAGAACCCCAATTCGCTGATTCACCTGCTCTTAATTCACCGATAGATGCCGCGTGTTGTTCGAGCTGCATTTGAGCTAATTTCGATCTGAGTATTTTCAAAGCCGTTTCTTTATTTTTTATTTGCGATCTTTCGTTTTGAATTGCAACTACTATACCGGTTGGAACATGGGTCAACCTTACAGCACTATCGGTCGTATTGACGGATTGACCACCATGTCCTCCAGCTCTATAGACATCAATTTTTAAATCCTTTTCATCAATCGCAACTTCTTCGGGAGTTTCAATTTCTGGTAAAATTTCTACAAGTGCAAAACTTGTTTGTCTTAAATTATCACTATTAAAAGGGCTAAGTCTTACCAATCTGTGAACTCCATGTTCGGATTTTAATTTACCATAAGCATATGGACCATAAATTTCTATTACAGATGATTTTATGCCCGCTTCTTCACCCACAGATCTTTCGATAATATTTGATTCAAATTCTTCTTTCTCTGCCCAGCGCAAATACATACGCTCAAGCATTTCGGTCCAATCTTGAGCATCAGTACCACCTACTCCAGCGCTTAATCTAATAATTGCATTGTGTGAATCAAAAGGACCGCCTAAATAAAGCTGCTGCTCTAGTTTTTCCAAATCAGTCTCAAATGATTTGATTTGAGTTACAAATTCATCTTTCATTGATTCATCAGCCATTTCAATCAGCTCATATAGATCGTTGACTTGAGCTTGTAACATAAACCAAGGCTCTACAGATTTTTTTAGATTCGCAAGCTGCTTGTTTTTTTGAGTTGCATTTTCAGGATTGTTCCATATTTCTGGATTAGAAACTTCAGCTTCTAGTGTAAATATTTTTTGTTTTTTTTCTTCGACATTTAATTGAACTAAGGCTTTTTCAATTCTTTTTTTTAAATCATCGATTGTTTTTTTGTAGCTTTGCATATTTATAGTCTATTAACACAGTCTTTAAATTGATTACCTCTATCGTAGTAATCTTTGAACATATCAAAACTCGCACATCCTGGACTTAGTAATACTACATAACCTTCCTTGGAATTTTTTGCTGCATATTCTACAATCTCTACCATATTTTGATAATCAAGTTTTGTAATTTTAACACCCGGACACGCATCAGTCAGCGTATTATAAAATTCTTGTCTCGAAGCACCGATTAGTATTAGTTCTTTAATTTCTTCTTTTTTTAGGTTGATCGCTTCTATCATTTGATCAAGTGGACCGCCTTTATGCTTACCGCCAATAATTACGATTTCGGGTTTATCAAAAGATTTAATTGCGGCTGCGGTTGCACTTGGTGCGGTTGCGCAAGTGTCATTATAATAATCAACTCCTCCGACTTGTCTAACAAACTCTAATCTGTGAGGCAATCCACCAAACTTACCTAACCCATTTTTTAGATTTTCAATAGTTGCACCCGCATGATAAGAGGCGGTCATTGCTGCGCACACATTTTCAATATTATGCTGGCCGATAAGTTTCATTTCTGATACGGCACAAATTTTTTGTTCATTTACGTAGAATATACCGTTTTTTTCGTAAACTCCTTCATCTTTTTCGTCACCATACGCAATTGCCTTACCTTTATCCGATGACTGCGAAGCAAGTCTGGAATTTTTATCCCTTGAATTATAAATACAAATATCTGAACCAGTCTGATATTTTCTAATGTTTGATTTAGCTATCAAATAATCCGAAAAGTCATCATGCACATCTAAATGTTCGGGTTCTATAGGTAGAATTACAGCTATGTGAGGAGAATATTCAATATCCCACAGTTGAAAGCTAGAAATCTCAAACACAACTATGTCTTCGGGACGTATTTTATCTAGCTCACCCAAAGGTGCAATCCCAATATTACCAAGTAGCCAAACTTTCTTGCCAGTTTCTTCCATAATTTTTGCAATCAAGCTCGATGTAGTACCTTTTCCTTTCGTTCCTGTAA
>Ga0214923_10009328_pt1 | contig 10237 bp, 8 predicted proteins | sample LL1510_MetaG_FD_177993 | JGI IMG/M metagenome (GOLD analysis project Ga0214923, IMG submission 177993) | Freshwater microbial communities from Lake Lanier, Atlanta, Georgia, United States - LL-1510 | ecosystem: Environmental > Aquatic > Freshwater > Lake | place: USA: Georgia | collected 2015-10-15
GGTTTCTTGCACCAAAAAAGGCCAACACAAATGCAACGGGTACAGCGAAAAACGTTGCCATAAAGGCAAGGTAAACACTTTCGAGCAGTTTCGATACTGCGTTTCCATAATAAGACGCATCGGATGGAACACACTCAAGTACAAATGCGGGAAGCGGCTCAGCTTTCGCATCAAACAAATGTGTGACCGAGTTATTCAACATGACGAGCAGATTGAAAACGCCCTCAAGAGCGAAAAACAGCGGCTTACCAATCACCGGTAATCCGCACGCAAGCTGCAAAACGAGACGGCCGAAACTCTGTAAACCAACGAGCTCGGTCATTTTGCTGAGCTGAACGCGAGTGAGCACCCATCCGGTGAGAATGGTCATCAGCAGCAGCAACAATCCCTCAATGCGTGCATAAGACCAATGCTCACGAATGCGAATGGAGTCTTCGGGATTGTTCACTTGAAGTTTTGAAATGCTCGCCACCCAAGGTCCAAATCCTCTTCCACTGAGTCCGATCACGCTGCCCAATAACGAACCTACCGCAAACACCGTGCCTGCTGCAGACCAGCTGAATTCCGAATATCGGCTATCATAGGCAAGTGATTCAATGATCTTAACAGCCCATTGCTTGGGCTGTTCATCAATTGCAAAACCCTCAATGAAGGGCAAAGCGATGTCCCACCAGACGATCCGCGACAAAACAAGCGCAAGATAACCCCACACCAAAATTTCAATGACGAATCCGGAAAGCTCACGTGTGCGGCGCTCATTTTCAACCAAAGGCACAAAAGATGGAATGCGCATACTCAGTGAATCTCCACTTCTTTGGCCTGTTCGCCGTAGATGTCTTTGAACCACTGCGGAGTGATGTCTAATGGTTTACCTTCAAAAACTTTCTCACCACCGCGCAAAGCAACCACATGGGTCGCGTATTCACGGACAAGACTCAAAAAATGTAAATTACAAATCACTGTGACGCCGTGTTTTTCATTCAAGATCTTTAAGTACTGCATCACCGAATTGCTCGTTGAAGGATCAAGAGAAGCAACCGGCTCATCAGCAAGTAACAATTTCGGCTTCTGCATGAGAGTGCGCGCAATCGCAACACGCTGTTGTTGACCACCCGACAAGCCATCTGCACGGACAAGGGACTTATCTGGAATACCGACAAGCTTTAGCGCTTCATGAGCCTCTTCGACCCATTCTTTTGGCCAACGCTTAAAAATGCCGCCAAACGGCAATTCTGCAATATGACCCAATTTACCTGAGAGCACATTTGTTAAAACGTCGCGGCGCTTAATGAGATTAAAATGCTGAAAGACCATTCCAATTTGCTGCCGCGTCTGACGCAATTCTCGCGACGAAAGCTTAGTGATGTCCTGGGCGTTGAAAAGAATTTCGCCGGCAGTGGGTTCGTGGATACGATTAATACAACGCAACATCGTTGATTTGCCGGATCCCGAAAGGCCAATCACGGCAACAAAGCTGCCACGTGGAACATCGAAACTGACCCCTTTCAGAGCTCGAGTGCCGTTGGGATAAACCTTTTCAACTCCCCTCAGTGACAAAATCGGATCATTGAGCGCCGATGACTGAGAACTGGATTCGACGGAAGAGGACTTCCATGGGGCGTGGGAGCGCGGTCTGAACACACCAAATCTCCTACATTATTAAAAAAAACGGCACCCACTGCGGGGCACCCTGCGCGTATAAATCAGCACGCTGGAAAAGGCCAGAAATAGTTATATCAGAAGATTTCCAAATCGTTTCTGGGGATTGGAAGGGGAGAAAACATATTTACAGATATCCCTTTGACTCCATTCGAGTACAACCGACTGTAAGCTTCCATATTGGTCAACACAGTTGAGACGTACTTGCGTGTTTGATCAAACGGGATGTCTTCAAGAAATTCGTCGAGACTCAAACCCTGATTTCGCTTTAACCAACGGTCTACAGATTCCGGACCTGCATTGTAGGCAGCAATCGCGAGTGGCAAATTGCCACTGTAGTAAGCAAGTAAACGTGACAAATACCAAGACCCGAGAGTGATATTCACTGCTGGAAAATCCAAAAGCGCAGGCTCAAAATCAGGAAAACCGATAAGTTCAGCAATCCGCTCGCCGGTTGTTGGCATTATCTGCATAAGCCCGCGAGCACCGACTGAACTCACCACGTGAGGCTGAAAGAGCGACTCTGCGCGCATTATTGCAAGTATGAGCCATGGACTCACTTGAAAGCTTTCTGCAGCCTCAGCAATTTTATCTTTGTAAGCAAGCGGATAAAGCATCTTCAGCGTGGCTTGGTTCTTGGCGATATAAGACTTCCAGTCGCCTATTCGGCCGAGAGGCAATGAAGGCAATCCGCGCCGCTGATTTGTCGCAAATTGAATTCCGGCGTTCGCATCTCCGGCTCGAACAAGAAGTTCAGCAATTTCGTCGCCCGACTGACCCAAGCTTTGTAAACGCTTGCGCATCGAGCCTCGCAAAAGATCGGCGAAACCCGCCGATAGTAGGGCTTCGTTCACAGGATAATGCTCGCTCGTTCTATCTTTTCCGAGCAGCACGGAAACATCTGAGAATTCGAAAGAAGAAAGCTTCTTTGCGGCAAATGCAACCGAGCCAACCTGCACGGAAACGGGCTGAACGGGCGCTTTTGTCATCCGCCAATTTGTGTATAGAGCATATTGGTTTGCCCCATCCACAAGCGAGAGCTTGTTATAGACATCTTTTGCCTCGCGCAAAAGCCCTTCGCTTTCGTATGCACGCCCCCGCCAATACTGAAACCGCGCTCTGTGCTCTTGACCCGATTCATGTTCCGTTGTCGCAAGTGCAAGCGAAAATTGCTTGCTCAGGTAACGTGCCCAGAAGGTCCGCCAGAGAATATCTTTCGGGCGCATCAATCCTGATAATGACGATGCTTCGCGCGCGACATCAACATAAAGTTGCGCATAATGAAGAGATAAAACATAGCGGGGCCGGGCAAGGTTGGCAATCTCAGTTTGCGGATATTGGAGAATAAGCCCACGATAAAATGCTGCCGCTTCGACAGACCGATGGACCCCATTAAGATTCCTCGCGTGCAACATCACCAGCCGATCGCGCGTAAATGGTGGCTCAAAGTTCTGCGATAGAATGAGCTTATTGGTAATCTCAAGTGCGGTGGGATATTCGCGAACAGATTGCAGCCAATCGACAAGATCCAACAACTCATTGCGTATTTGTCCGGAAAGCGTATCAACAGGTTGTTGCAGCCATCGAAGCGCATTTGGCACGCCAGAAATCGACATCGCGTATTGAGTTAGGTCCTCACGACTTCCCAATTTCTGAATCAATTGCGAGGCTCTGCTGCGCTTATCTAAAGCAAAATTTTGCTCCTCATCCAAGCGACAAACAGTGTCGGGAGTCAGCGAATCCATCAACGCTTTGCTGACAAATGGATAAAATTTGAAAAGCAATTTCTCGACGACGAGTGCATCTTGACTGCGATCGATCCGTCGCAGTTCATCTGCAAGTTTTTTGAGTAGCAATTCCTCGCTGCTTGTCAGCAGCTCACGAGAGAGATCGTTTTTAAAACGCTCAAACTCGTTGAGAGAAGCAACTGTCAAACCTGCCTGAAGATTGTTTTTCAATACTTTAAAAAACAACATTCGAGTGGAAGAATTCCAGGCGAGGTTATTTTTTCTTTTGTCGGTCCCATTCAAAAACGACATTTCAGAGATTGCTTTAGCTGCGTAAAAAGCAGCCTCGGCCCATGCACCTTGCGCTTCTTTAAGATCTGCAAAAAGCACATTCCATGAAATTCTGACAAGAGGATCAGTTATGATCGGCTGAGCGCTTCTGAGCAGAACTTCAACTTCTGAAAAACTTCCTGCGCGCAGTTTCTTTCGAGCAGCATCAAGTAAACTCGCAGCCCGCGCATCTGCCGAAGTTGGTGCTGGCATCTTGGCCGAGATCGAATTCGAGAGTCGCGCTTTGTGGCGTTGGGCAAACGCTTTGGATTCGCCACCGGCGACACAGACCAAGGCCGCAATTGCCCAATTTATCCGGCGGAAAGACATGCGTGATGCTCCTTGAACTCGTCCCCAAAGCGTACCCGATCCGGCCAGGATGTGTGGCGTCAATCTGGCGAGCTTGCAGGTCGCTTTTTGATTGCTTGTTTGCGGTTATGGTCTGCAGCCCAATAACAGGCCAAAATCTATGGATAAAAAAGAACTAAACTTTGCTGGCAAAGAAACGAAAAGACTGTCGGCCTGCGGAAGCAGCGTTTCCTTTGCGAGAGGACACTCAACATGACAGAACGTCTAGACAAGCAGCATCGGTATCCTTGGGAAGTTATCGAGTTGGCCGTTCTTTGGTACCAGCGCGATCATCTGACTTACCGCGCAGTTTCAGACAAACTCATGCAACATGGTGTCGAGGTGTCTCACAAAACAGTTTTTGAATGGGTGCAAAAATTTGGTGAGGTGATTTCACGCAAACCAAGAAAATCTGCGCGCGCCTTGAAGGCTGGCATGAACGTTGAAGAAACCTACGTCAAGGTGAACGGCGAGTGGAAATACATGTACCGCTCAACCGACAGCAAAGGTAATATCCTCAATGCTGTCTTGCGCGACCGTCGCAATTTGGCCTCAGCCCGCTCATTCCTAAAACGAGCATCGGACGAGAATTAAAATTCTATATATTGTTAGATGCAAAGAATCGTACAGCCGTACAAGATATCGAACTTGTTCGGCTTTTTTATTGATATTGCAGGATATCTTACAATTGGGTAAGCCTCGCCGCCAAGTCTGGCGTTTTGAAAACCATTCGATAAGAAACCTCCTTAGAAACAAGAACCTAAAAACATCTGGAACGACACTGGAGGAAAAATGCAAAATTTGGCCGGTAATCAGTACGTGATCACCCTTGACGATGATCCAATAGTTTCGAAGATTATCGAGAAATCGCTTGCGCTTCGCTCGTTATCGTTTCCAACGATTACGGAATTTACCTCCCGCATTCCGACAATCGATCCTCTCGCTGTGTTCGTCGATATTCATTTGGCTAACGATCAATCCGGACTCGATATCGTCCCGCAGCTGCGCGCGCGTTGGCCATACAGCCCTATTATTGTTATTACCGCCGACCCAGCAGACGACTGGTTGGTCGACGCGTTTCGTAAAGGCGCCGACGATTTTCTCTTGAAGCCAATTAAGCCACGCGAAGTTCAAGCTCGCTTTCAAACCCGCCTCACTCATCTCCAAGACCGTGCCGCAAAAAGCGCACTGCAAGCAGGAGATGTCAGCCTCGATACCGCTCACCGGGTTGTCTCTGGTCCAAATGGCCGGCAATTCCTTGCGCCGGTTGAGACGTTACTTTTGGCTCAGTTGATTAAAGCTAAAGGGACAGTTGTTCCTAAAGAGACTCTCAAGCGTGAGGCTTGGGGTCCCGTTCGAGTGAGCGACAACGCATTTTATCGAAAACTCTTTGAGCTCCGCCGTGCACTTGAGGGTGTTTCAACAAGTGTCAAGATTCAATCTGTCTATGGAGCCGGTCTCAGTCTTGATGTTCAAACAAACGTAACTCCGATGCTAAGCGCTCTTTGATTCACTCCTAGCGAGCAAGGATTTTCAAATTGTTGACAGCAGCCAAAACCCCAGCAAACGATGTTTGTTTACTCGACAACCAACTGCTTAAGACACTCAATGAACTTTCTGATGACCCGAGCGAGAGTATGGTCAAGGAACTTGCGGATTTGTTTTTTGAAACAACTCCACCACTCCTTGCTCAACTCGCATCTGCAGTGCGCGACAAGCAATTTGATGTTGCGCTGCGCCTGGCGCACCGCTTGAAAGGTTCGGCTGCTAATATCGGAGCACTGCAATTCTCCGCTTTCTGTGCTGAATTGGAGCAGAAAATAAAACTCACCCCCGAACAGATGTGCAGAGCAACCCTCGACGAGATCAACTCTTCTTTCTGTGAAACTCAGAAAGAAATTACAAACTGGTTGTCCTTGTACAACAAGTAAAACTCTTACTATAAAAGCACATTAAAAAACTGATTCTTAAAACCGTTATCGGTTATCTTCCAGGTTGTCTGAATCAGCGCTGTTCAAAACATGGGAAGCATCTAAAGATGTCTCTGCTCATAATGAACATCGTCCCACCTCGCTCACCCGCCCTAACAGGAGGAGACTCAAAAGTTGAGTCTCCTCTCTCGCCCAACAAATCAGGAGGTGACTCATGGTTTTTGGCGTATCAAGGCTCCACAACATCGTCTTCAAAAGTGTATTTGCGCTTTCCATTGCGCTCTCTTCAACCAGGCTTTTTGCGCAGCAGGCGGAGCAGAAAGACCAAATAGAAAACGCATTTGCAGCACCTGAGCAGCCAATTGCAAAGGCTCAAGATTGCCAATGGGCATTGGATCAGTTGCAAGTGCGTGAAGCATGGCACCTGCTTTCACAACAAGGTTATAGCAATCCGGGACAAGGCATCACTCTTGCCCAGCTTGATACCGGTATCATTCCGCTGCGTTCGTTAATGAAAACCAGCGACGTCTCGCAAGGTGCTTGGGGACTGCAGTTTTCACCCGGACAAACCGCTCTGCTTCCTGGCCTATTGAACTTTGTTCAGCCAAACCTTCAGCCGCTCGATAACGACCCAAACAGCCCAAGTTTTGGACATGGAACCTCGACTGCGAGTCTTATCGTGGGATGGATGCCTGAAACAGGTTTTGACTGGAGTTTTATTGGCATCGCGCCTTGGGTCAAACTGATTCCTTTAAAGGTCACCGACAGTGTTGTGATGGTTGGAAATATGTCCACAGGTGGAACAGCGGATTTAAAAAATCTTGCAGAAGGTATCCACGCAGCAAGTCGGATGGGTGCCCAGATAATTACAATCAGCTTGGGTGCACTGTTCGACTCATCCAACCTCATCCAAGAGGCGGTTAAAGAGGCAATTGAAAACGGAATCATTGTGATTGCTGCAGCTGGTCAGACGGTTCCTATCAATATGATTCCTCTTCCCGCGCGACTTCCTGGTGTCATTGCAGTAACAGCATCAACTCGAAAAAAGACACATTGGAATGAAGCTTTTGTTGGACGTCATATTGCATTTGCTGCGCCGGGCGCAGGGGTTTGTCATATTACGGCTCAACCAACCCAAAAGCCACTTGTGAATGATTCTGAATCAAGTGACTTGATTCAAATGAACGCCCGGAATGGTGGCTTGCTCAAATTTACCGAAGGTCTGCGCAATTCGAGCGGAACAAGCTATTCGACAGCATTTACCGCAGCCGCCGCAGCACTCTGGTTACAACGCCACAACCGCGAAGAACTTGCGCGGCTCTATGGTAAAAAGAACATCAGCGCACTTTTCGAGAGGGTAGCGAGGACCTTCGCTATGGAGACTCCACCTGACTGGAACACCCAGCGTACGGGTGCCGGAATCCTCAATATCAACAGGCTCCTTGCTGCTCCTCTCCCCTGCGAAAGCAAAGACACATTCAGCTCCTGTGCTGTCAAGAGCTCGAGCTTTCTGACATCCGCATCAAGATGACACCCCAATTATGTTGCACTCACAAATTTACGGTTACACTGCAGGGCAAATTCACCCCCCCTGCGGAGTCCGTTGTCATGGTTGCAGTCTGCTTTTATTTTCAGGTCCATCAACCTTATCGATTGCGGCAGGTTCGCCTCGACGAACCAACAGATACACCATCGCTTTTCAGCGACGAGAAAAACCGCAGCGTTTTCCACAAAGTTGCCGAGAAATGCTATTGGCCAATGGGCAAACTCCTTGAACATCTATTGCTCAAATACCCAAATGATTTTCGAGTGTCATTTTCTTTCAGTGGCACTTTCTTGAGTCAGTGTAAGGAATACGATCCTGATCTCTACAAACTCTATACCTATCTTGGTCAACTGAAGAACTCGCACATCATTTGCGAAACATCGCACCATTCGCTGGCTGCATTGAAATCGCCCACAGAATTCCGTTCGCAAGTTGCTGAGCAGCTTTGCAATCTGCAAAATCTTTTTGGAAAAACCCCGCGTGTTTTTCGCAACACCGAGCTTATCTATTCAGACGCCATTGGCTCGATGGTTTCTGAGATGGGATTCGAAGGTTGCCTTCTTGAAGGCTGGGATCCATGGCTGCCAATGGGATGGAATGCACATCATATTTTCAACCACCCCAGCCAACATCAACTCCGACTTCTGCCCAAAAGCTACAAGTTGTCTGACGACATGGCGTTCCGATTCTCGGATCGCAATTGGGCGAGCTGGCCCCTGACTGCGCAAACTTATGTTCATTGGCTCGAGTCTCTGCTCGACGGTCAACATGAATTTGTCGGGTTATTCATGGACTACGAAACTTTTGGTGAGCACCAATGGGCGGATTCCGGAATTTTCCACTTCTTCGAAGACTTCGTTCATCGCGTCGTAACTCATCCAAATATTCACTTTGTCGGAGTTGACGATGCACTGAAATTCGATATCCGCAGCAGCATGGCCGTTCCAGTGCCCACAAGTTGGGCCGACACTGAACGCGACCTTTCAGCATGGCTGAGCAACCCACTCCAAGAAGAAGCGCTTGCACGAGTGATGGCCCTTGAAGGAATTATTTTGCAGCTCAACTCGCACGAGCTGACCGAACAATGGCGAAGGCTACAAACAAGCGACCACTTCTACTACATGTGTATAAAGTATTCGCATGATGGTGATGTTCACAAATATTTCAGCCCATATGATTCCCCCTATGATGCTTATCTCGACCACCGCAGTGCAGTTGAGGCGTTCGAAAGGATCTGTCGCGCACAACTCAGCAAACAGAATTCTTTTCAGCTGAAAGACAACCACACTGAGCAAATGATAAACATCCACCCATCGGAGAATGAGCAAACTCGTCTTAGCCTCTGCTAAAGCGCGCGAAGACTTCACTTCGCTCGTTCAGGTTTTCGGGGGGGGCATCGTGAGGAGTTCACCTTCGGCTCAGAATGATTGCTCACGGACTTCAAAAAAACGCGCTCAGATGTTGAAAAACCTCACCCGCCGATTGCATGCGGCGCTGTTTAAAATGTTCTTGCTCTCCGCATTTACACTCTTGGCATGTTCACAATCGCATTTAATCGAACACAATTCTCGGATCTTCGAAGCCTGGGATGTGATTAATGATCCGGATCGCTTCGGCCGCAATTTTGAAACCCATTACCGAGATCTCCCAACCTCTGGATCGATCTCGCGGATCCCTTGGTCAGACTCGTACTGGCCGAGCCAACGAGCCGGGATTGCATACCGATGGTTGAATCCGGGCCCAAGTTCCTTTGGCTATTCCCTTCCAAGCCGACAAACGGTACAAGGAATGACTCGTGAAGAATTATCTGCTCTTTCACCCGCAGAAAAGCTCGATATTTTTGTTGGCCGATTTGAATACCCAACTGTTCTCTCAGAGCGTCGGCGAACCTATCCTGGGGCCGCCCCGTGGGAAGGACTTTGCCACGGATGGGCCCCAGCCTCTCTTGAGTTTTTGGAACCTCATCCGGTCACGCTCAAAGGACCTAGCAACATAAGCGTCCCTTTTGGCTCGTCAGATGTGAAAGCACTTTTGAGTTGGTACATGGCCCTGCGCAGTGCTGTGCCCGCGATCGGACTCGGAGGACGTTGCGATATTTTTGGCACTCTCGGCCTCAATACCCCTCGTTGCCGCGATGCAAATGCAGGCGCATTTCATATTGTCCTCGCTAATCAAATTGGTCGTCAAAGAGAGGGATTGATAATCGACCTTGCACGCTATGCTGAGGTTTGGAACCAGCCTGTTTATGCCTTCCAAAGCCGAGAAATTGGTCGACAAGGGGCTTCGCCCGGAGCTGCTCCTGGAACAACTCAAGAGGTGGTTGTTGAATCACAGGTCTTCTACACCACCGAAATTGAACCCACATGGAATGCACTTGGACAAACCCTTGAACGGCCAATGACCAATTCAGTTATTTACCGCTATCGGCTTGAGCTCGATACACAGGGAACAATTCGCGGTGGAGAATGGCTCCAGGAAGCCCGACCTGATTTCTTATGGATTCAACAGCGAGGTACCTTTACTGGAGCCGACGCGGCGATTGGCCAGATTTACGAAGCCGCAATCCGCTGAAGAGAAGCGGAAACAAAAGAATGAGCGAGAGCACACGCGCGCTGTGGGTTGAAGTCAGTGGATTTGAGGTTGTTAAACTTCCACAACCCACCCGCCGAGGTTGAAGGGGTTGATACAAACTACCA
>Ga0214923_10009329_pt1 | contig 10237 bp, 6 predicted proteins | sample LL1510_MetaG_FD_177993 | JGI IMG/M metagenome (GOLD analysis project Ga0214923, IMG submission 177993) | Freshwater microbial communities from Lake Lanier, Atlanta, Georgia, United States - LL-1510 | ecosystem: Environmental > Aquatic > Freshwater > Lake | place: USA: Georgia | collected 2015-10-15
TTGAATATAACTTTCTATTACATTTGCATGTTTTTTAAATTCATCATCTGATAAATTACTAGGAAATCCACCTCCTATATCTATCATTTTAATTTGTAAGTTATATTTATCAATTAATATTTTTATTTTGTCAATCGTTTTAATATATTGCTCAGGGTAATAACATTTACTACCAACATGAAATGAAATCCCGTATAAATTATATTTATATTTTGAATGATAATTCATTAATTCATCTAAATCTTCATCATGTGCACCAAATTTTTGATTAAATTTTATTTTAGATTTATCTTCACATGATTGAATTCTTAAAATTGGTAAAGAATTTGGATATATTAAATGAATTAATTTTAGTTGACTAATAGAGTCGTATACTATTTTATTAATGTTATAATCTTTTGCTTGAATTATTTCTTGTTTTGTTTTATTTGGATGACCATATATAATATCTTTATTATACTTATAACATTGTTTTATTTCTTGTATTGCAGCGCATTCAAAATTAACATCTAATTTAGATAATTCTCTGATTACTTTGGTATGGGGATTACATTTTACTGCATAATATAGATTAACTGATGGTAAATATTTTTTCCATATATTAACATTATGTACGATTTTCTTGGGACAAAATAAAAACATTAATTAATAAATATTATATTAGATATTTTTTTATATTCAAAAAATTGAAAAATCAATATATTGATTGACAATATATAAATTTTATATTATTAACTAAGTTTAAAATGTCTACTCGCTACAAAGTGTGCAAGCAAACGTTGTTGACTAATATTGAGTATGCTAAGCTAAAGAATATTCCATTGGTAATTGAACTATTTGATAACAGGGCGGATGTATATGCTACTATTACCATTAGTGAAGAGAGGAAAGAATTTATTAAAGCTAATTTTGATGGTAAATATACTTTGCAAGATAATCTGTCATATGATGAAATTATCCATTTAATTAATAGTTCATACCCCCGCGGTGGGACTGATTTTTTGAATGCATTTACTATTTTAAATTGCATTACTGAAATTCCTGCAGCAACTGAAATTTACTTTTTGTCTGATGGTCAAAACGGTAATAAACTAACTGAAGAACAACAAATGTTTTTAAATGGATTTAAAGGTAGGACTACTACGATGGGTATTGGTTCTAAAACAAATTATGATGATAAGCTATTGTCTTCGATGTCAAAGACAGGTGAAGCAGTAGAGGGATTAAATGCAGATACTATTCAACAGGAGCTTCTGGCGCAAATGTCAGATGCTGGGGTAAATTTTGAGACATGGGAAAATGTAGAAATTACTATTTTGGGAAAATTAGATGATCTTAAAGTGGGATCAATGATGAAAACAGTCAAGATTACTAAAGAAGAATATGATGCAACAAATTTTGAACCTAATACTGATAACCCAAATCTAATTTTGTCTCGTGGTTCAAAAAATGATTTAATGATTCAGAAGAAAGATGAAATGGTTAGTGTTGAAATGAAGACAGATATGCTAGTTTTTCTTGTAGATTGTTCGGGATCCATGGCTGAGAATATTAATTCAGAACATGAACCTCACGCATATTCTGGTAGTGCTCCACCTCACCTTGCATTAGGTGGTGGTGGCGGCGGCGGCCCTGATATAGATGAAACAGAAGAAAATGAGCCTATTTTTGTAAAGTATACAATGACTATGCCAAGGATGAAATCATTTCAACGAATTATTTTTTCATCAGAAAGTCTACAATTTAAAGCACAAATTACATGGACAGATAAAGACAAAAATCAAATGACTATGATTTTGCATGATCCATCAAAATATGCGGTAATTGCAAATCCTATAATTGATCAGACAATTAATATTGCTAATATTATTGGTCATCTTATTAATATTGCATCAATTAATACTCGTGAAGATAACATTGGTAATTTTAGACAGATTAATCAATATGCGAAGAAATATAAGCAATTTTTTGATGATATTGTTAATAAGAAAATTCTAGATGATTTTTCATTGATGGAACTGCTATTTTACAATCTAAAACAAGGTAAGAATTTGTTCTATTCTACACTAAATGCAGCTGAACAAAATATGGAAGAATTGCTGGGTTGTGTATCTGCTGGCGGTGGGTACAAACTACTTGCTGCTGCTGCTACAATGAGTGCAACCCAGGGTCAAACACCATCTGTACAATGTGAGGGAGACAGAGATCATCATCAAAATAGAGATTCAATCTTATGTTCTATATGTTATGAAAATATTAAAGAATACATGTTTTCATGTGGACACTGTTTTACTTGCAAAAAATGCGCAGAAGAAGTTTTAAATGCAGACCCTAAGAACAAATGTACCTATTGCAGGAAAGATATTATTTGGATTAGACAAATTATTATGACGGAGGATCAAAAAAATACGGATCATCTTTATAAATGTATTGCAGATGGGTGTTTTAATATTGCTACAAATGTATCAAAATGTAATGACGAATACCATCTTACTTATTGTGATAAGTGTATTAAAACTGTTAAACGTGATTATAAGAAGGCCAGAAAGACACACAATTGCTTTTGCGGTAAGGAAATTAGTGCGCTAGTAGATAATATCTACTTTACCTAATTATTTATTTATTATTGAATCAATTTATTTATATATATATTTATGGACAAATCTATTTTATCAACAAGAATACCTGATTTTGAATTAAATAAACAGGATATATATACTATTGATTATATAGAAAAAACAAATGGTGTATGTAAAACTGTAGAATATAATGATATAGAAGAATACAAAAGAAAATATGCAGTTATAACATCATATGAAGAACTAGAAAAATATTTACCTGATGATCAAGTATTACATGATACAGGGAAATATATTATGGATTATCATAAAAAAGGTATTTATGTGTCTATTAAAGATAATAAATTAAAATATTTTTTAGTATTAAATAAAGAAAATTATACCGCACCATATCAAAAAAATATACAAATTCATCCTAGAAATAAATATGATAAACAAAATGCTAAATTTAGATTAACAAATTGTTTATTAAGAATTATAAATAAAAAATATGAATTTAAAGATATTGATTTTTATATTATGGAAATATTATATTTTTTAAAAAATTTAGTAAATTCAACATCTAGAACTGTACCTGATTGTAATTTTTATATTAATTATAAAGATCAATTATTAATTCATAAAATAAATGAAAAGTATTATAATCCATTTCCTGATGTTTTTGGTAACATGTTATTAGAAGATGAATGGCAAAATTGTAAATTAGGAAGATTATTCTCAATTTGCCATGCTAAAAATTACAGTGATTTATCTTTTGTTGCACCTGATGATATTATTAGAATAAATAAATTATATTCAACTGATGTCAATAAATGTGTAAATTCATATAAATATAATGAAGAAAGTGCAAATATAAAATGGGAAGATAAAAAACCAATTGCATTTTTTAGAGGTACATCTACTGGATGTGGTAATGATATATATACAAATCAAAGAATAAAATTAGCATATTTAGATACACAATGGCGTAGTGATACTAATAAGGATATCATATTAGATGCAAAAATAGTGAGATGGGCATTTCGTCTAAAAAAAACTCAAAAAGATAAAATGTTTAATAGAATTAATGATAAAAAATTAAATGACATGGGAATTAAATTAGGGAATAAAGTTCCTATTGATGAATTATTTAAATATAAGTATCTTATAAATGTAGATGGTAATGTTGCTGCTTATAGATTAGGATTTTTATTTAGTTTAAATGCAGTAGTATTTATAGTAGAAGGTAAATATAAATTATGGTTTCAAGATAAACTAATTGAAAATAAACATTATATTAAAATTAAATCGGACTTATCAGATTTAAAAGAAAAAATTTATTGGTGTAAAAGTCATGATGATGAATGTAAAAAAATTGCAGAAAATGCTGTTAAATTTTATAATGAAACATTTACAAATGATAATATGTATAATTATACGATTGAAATGATGAATAAAATGAACGGCGTGTATAAATAATTTTCCATATATATAATATATGGAAAAAATCCAAGTAGAAATATTAGAAAAACATCGAAATTATTTACAATATTATAAACCAAATGATACATATTGGGGATTAGGGATAGAACATGAAACATATTTAGAATTTTCACAATTATTAAATGTTGATCCAACTATTTTTTATACCAGAAATGCTAAAAGAGAAAGATATTCTGTTGATTATTATAAAAGTTATAAACCAGGTGTTTATGAAAAATGTATATCTGAATTAATTAAAAAAAATAATTATTCATCCGTACCGTTATTATTAAACAGTCATTCATTTACTAAAACAGATGTAAATAATGAATCACAATTTACATATAGTAAAAATCCAGTAGTAAATTCTAATTTTAGTGGTAAAACTTTATATGAATTTATATGTGAAAAAGATCCATATTTTAAAGATCAATATATGAAAACATTTATTTTTGATGGTGATACAATAGAATTTATAAATTTAAATTTTTATAAAAAAACAATACAAGATATTATTAAAGAATTAGAAGATAATAAAAATGAATTTATAACTAGACTACAAAAAGTATTTCATAATTATTATATTTTTAATCAATATGGTAAAATTAATTTTTGTAAAAAAAATCATCCATTTGTATCATTTATGACAAATTTAAATAATTGTTCTATTTTTAACAATATGACATATCATTTTAATTTTACATTACCAACAAAATTAAATAAAAATTGTTATATTGAAAATTATCCTTTATTTACTGAACAACATAAAAATCTTATTAATATTATCCATTGGATTGAACCATTATTAATTGCAATGTATGGTTCTGGTGATGTATTTGCTAATATTAATCCTAAATTATCATGTACATACAGCGTATTGCTAAATCTAGATATATTGGGTTTGGTACATATGATGTAGATAAAATGACACCTGGAAAAATAGTGCATATTGAATCAAATAATAATCATTTATCTAATTTAGATTACTGGTGGTATAATCAATATTATAAAAATTCAGATTATACAAAGGAAGATCTTATTGGTGTAGATATTAATTTTCATAAACATAAAAATCATGGAATTGAATTACGTATATTTGATTATTTTGATGAATCTAAATTAGAAGAAGCATTTACATTTATAATATTATTAATGGATCATTCATTACATAAAATAGTAAAATCACCAGTACGAAATAAATTATGGAATGATTATGTTGTTGATATATTAAATAATAGGGATGCTAAAATAAATGATCAATTATTGATTTTTTATAAAACAATATTTGATTTTAAACAAGATGTTAAAACAACCTTTGAGTTATATAATAAGATTCATGATGTATTATTAAGAAAATATAGAAATAGTGGATTTTGTTATAAAAATATGATACATCATAATGCAGGATATTGTTGTATAATATAAATAATTATTAATATTATTTAATATTAGAAATGCAAAAATACATCTTTCGATCATTATATAGACATTTTACAGGAGGCGAAACTATATATTCATTGAATACTAAAATTAATGAATTACATAAAAAGAATTTATATCCAATTATTGATTTTATTAAAGAATCAACAGATAATAATCAGGATATAAATAATTCGATATTAAATTATATTGAAATATCTAATATATCTAAAATAGATTATATTGCATTAAAATTATCTTCTTTAGGATTTTATGAAGATAAAATTAATTGTTTGGTTGATATGTTAATACAACATGATAAAAAAGTAATGATAGATGCAGAAGGTGTAGATAAACAAGATAAAATAGATGAAATTACCAATAATTTAATTTCCAAATATAATAAAAATGAAGTTAATGTGTATAAAACATATCAGATGTATCGAAAAGATGGATTAAGTAAATTACAATATGATATTCATAATATTGATAATTTAGGTATTAAATTAGTTAGAGGTGCATATTATAATCAAGATTATAAATCTAATAAATTATTTACTACAAAATCTGAAACAGATCTAGCATATGAAAATGCTATGAAATATATCTTTAAAAATGAAGGATTAAATACTTTTATATGCACGCATAATTATTATAATATTAATTTAATGATTGATTATGTAAAAAAATCTAAAAATAATAATATATCACATGCATCATTATATGGATTTATAAATAATGATACAGAAAGAATTATAAAATCGGGTATATCTACATATAAATATTTACCATATGGTAAATTTGAGGATTCAGTTCCATATTTAACACGGAGAATATATGAAAATCCAAAAATATTATTTTATATGTTATAAATTTTTTGACTTTTTATCATCAAATTTGAATATAGTGGGTTTTGAATCAATTAATCGTTTTAAATTAACAAAATGAGCATCACCGTATAAAATAATAATTACTTCTACTCTAGGATGTGTTTCAAGATATGTAACTAATTTTTCTATTAATACATCATCTCTAACCTGCATAAATTCATTAAATATTTTTTTATACACATCTAGATTTAATTTACTTTGAATTATTGTATTTAAGTGGATTTTTAATATGTTATTATCTGAATTATCTTCTAAGTTATCATGAATTAATTGAAAAAATTCTATTAAACATTTTACAAAATTGACTCTATTGTCCGTTTCAAAAAATTTAATTAATTCTTTAAATTTATTATTACTACTGGTACGTGTTAATAATTCATCTACATGTTCTTCTTGTAAAAATTCTTGTATAAATTTAACAAGTGGATCACCTCTTATCATTATACTACCAGGAGGATTATTAGATACTATATATGCGTTATAGATGTCAAATAATAATAATAATAATTTATTTAATAATATTGTATTACTATATGGAGTACTTGGATCTACTTCAGTAATGTGTACACCTCTTACATCTTTGTATGGAGATCCTGGTATATTTTTATAACAATCATTAATATCTCTATTTTCACTTACTAATAAAATAGATTCAGGTATAGGATATTCTTGTAAAATTGGATCTATAATAGATCTATTACGTATACATGAGGGAGTATCATGATGTATTTCCGATAGTAAAACAACTCTTTTTATGTATTGTTCACATATATGTTTATGATCTTTCCAATCTAAACGTTGATGTTCTCTACTACAATAATATACTTTATTACATCTTGCACATAAATTAGATGCTGGATTTCTACATAAATTACATATACTACCACCACCGCCACCTCCACTGCCTCCAATTATATTTTGTAGTTTAGCTAGATATTTATTATATTTGTATTCCATATATAATAATTAAACAAATAAATTTATTTAATAATAATGAATAATTTACCTAAAATATTACAGCAAATTTTTTGGCAATCTCCTAATAATTTATTTGATACATTTGTATTAGAATGTCAAAAAAATTATGAAAAACCAGCACATTCTTTAGCAGAAATGAAAAAACGAGAAAATAAAAAAATTCGTGGCGATATATTTGAAGAATTTTGTGTTTTGTATTTAAAACATGTTAAATCTTATTCAAATGTGTGGCGTTTACCAGATGTTCCAGATGAAATTTTACTTAAATTAAATATGAAAAGACGTGATATGGGTATTGATATTATATGTGAAAATAATGGTATTTTTAGTGCTGTTCAATGTAAATATAAAAAACCATGTAAAACTAGAAAACATTGTGTAACATGGAAAGAATTATCTACATTTTATGCATTATGTTTAAAAACTCAAATACCATGGGAAAAATATATTGTTATGACTAATTGTGAGTATGTAACTCATATGGGACAAAAAACAGAAAAAGATCAGAGTATATGTATTGGAACATTTAGAAATATAAGTAAAGATGAATGGATAAAAATGAGTGGAATAACTGGTAATTTATTGGGAGAAACAAATGAGAATGTTATTGTAAATGAAAGTAAACAATTAAGTCAAGAAGAAATACGACAACGTAGATTAGCATATTTTGAATCTAAAAATATAATATAAAATATATATTATGAATAAAAATAAAATTATAAAGGTATTAAAATATAATTATATTAATCAATTTAAATCATTAAATTATAATATAAAAAGTATATACCCAGAAACATGGAATAAAGATTTATTTATTGATGCAATTAAAGATATTAAAAAAGATAAAAATAATAAAATATTAATAAATGCATATATTGATTCTATTATGCAAGGGTTAAATTTATATAATTTAGATAATAATTCATATGAAAATGCATTAATAAAACTTCAAAATAAATCAAATATTAATAAATATGAGTTAGAAAATTTTATAAATAATTATATTGAACAATATAAGAATGATTTAAATAAATTAATTCCGTATAATGCATTTAAAAATATAAATTTTACAGAAGGTTTAGATATGATATTAAATGGATTAACTATACCATTAAATTATAATTTTACAGTATTTTCAAAATCAAATGTAGATGAAAATACTGAAAAATATAATTCATTTAGTTCAAATGCGTTACCGTTTGATTATTCATTAAGAAGGGTAATTCCTGTTATTGAACACAATAGTATGATAGGTTCTGCTATACCTGTGGTAGTAGCACCAGTAGTAGCACCAGCACCAGTAGTAGCACCAGCACCAGTAGTAGCACCAGCACCAGTAGTAGCACCAGCACCAGTAGTAGCACCAGCACCTGTGGTAGCACCAGCACCTGTGGTAGCAGCCGCTGCAGTTATTGCGCAAGTTGCTGCACTAGAAGCACGAATTAATACATTAGAAAATCAAATTGCAGAGATAAATCGTGCGTTTAGACCTGCAAACATACAATTAGGTGGTAGTAATATTGCAGAATGGACTAGTAAAATTGAAAGTGTTGTAATTCCTACAGTTAAAGAAAAATTAGAAGAATTACGCAATGAATTAGGGCGTGTAAGTGGTGAATTACCTCTAGGAACTATTCCTGATATTAGAGCAAAATTAGCAGAATTAGATGCGGCAGTAGCTGCTGTAGATGTAACTGGAATCCAAGCGGAATTAGGTCGTGTAAGTGGTGAATTACCTCAAGGAACTATTGATGGTATTAGAGCAAAATTAGCAGAATTAGATGCAAATGTAGCTGCTGTAGATGTAAATGGAATTCAAGGTGAATTAGGTAATTTTAGAAATGAATTAGGACGTATTAATGGCGAATTACCTCAGGGAACTATTGATGGTATTAGAGCAAAATTAGCAGAATTAGATGCGGCGGTAGCTGCTGTAGATGTAAATGAAATCCAAGCGGAATTAGGACGTGTAAGTGGTGAATTACCGCAAGGAACTATCCCTGATATTAGAGCAAAATTAGCAGAATTAGATGCGGCTGTAGCTGCTGTAGATGTAAATGGAATTCAAGGTGAATTAGGTAATTTTAGAAATGAATTAGGACGTGTAAGTGGCGAATTACCTCAAGGAACTATTGATGGTATTAACGCTAGACTAGGTGCATTAGATGCGGCAGTAGCTGCTGTAGATGTAAATGGAATCCAAGCTGAATTAGGTAATTTTAGAAATGAATTAGGTCGTGTAAGTGGTGAATTACCTCAAGGAACTATTGATGGTATTAACGCTAGACTAGGTGCATTAGATGCGGCGGTAGCTGCTGTAGATGTAAATGAAATCAAAGCGGAATTAGGCAATTTTAGAAATGAATTACCTCAAGGAACTATTGATGGTATTAACGCTAGACTAGGTGCATTAGATGCGGCGGTAGCTGCTGTAGATGTAAATGAAATCAAAGCTGAATTAGGCAATTTTAGAAATGAATTACCTCAAGGAACTATTGATGGTATTAACGCTAGACTAGGTGCATTAGATGCGGCGGTAGCTGCTGTAGATGTAAATAGAATCCAAGCTGAATTAGGTAATTTTAGAAATGAATTAGGTCGTGTAAGTGGTGAATTACCTCAAGGAACTATTGATGGTATTAACGCTAGATTAGGTGCATTAGATGCTGCGGTAGCTGCTGTAGATGTAAATAGAATCCAAGCGGAATTAGGTCGTATAAGTGGTGAATTACCTCAAGGAACTATTGATGGTATTAGAGCTAGTCTAGCAGCGTTAGATGCGGCGATAGCTGCTGTAGATGTAAATGGAATACAAGCGGAATTAGGTAATTTTAGAAATGAATTAGGTCGTGTAAGTGGTGAATTACCTCAAGGAACTATTGATGGTATTAGAGCTAGTCTAGCAGCGTT
>Ga0214923_10009330_pt1 | contig 10236 bp, 7 predicted proteins | sample LL1510_MetaG_FD_177993 | JGI IMG/M metagenome (GOLD analysis project Ga0214923, IMG submission 177993) | Freshwater microbial communities from Lake Lanier, Atlanta, Georgia, United States - LL-1510 | ecosystem: Environmental > Aquatic > Freshwater > Lake | place: USA: Georgia | collected 2015-10-15
TAATATGTTTTATTGCTTCATTCACATTATTAAATTCATTTATTTTACTATAATCAATAATTTTATTATTTTTATAATTTATATCAATATTAATTGGAGGATTTACATACGCAGTCCCCGTAAAAGATATAAAATTTTTAATATTTTTATATAATAATAAATCATTAAATGATATATTTTCGCAATATTTATAATAATGATTATTATAATCTAATATTCTTTTTATATATTCATCAAAAAATTTTTTTCCTATTTTATTATTTGTATTATTTATTAAATTTAAGTAATCCTTTCTATTTTCTTTTAATTTTTCTATTGTATCAAATTTAATAAAAAAAAATTCTTTTAATATGCTTAAAATTTTTTTTTGTTTTTTTTCAATTGAATTATCATATTTTATAATTAATATTTTAATCATTTTTTTTATATCAATATTTCTATAGAAAGGTTGTTTTAAATTATAACTGAAATATGTAAGTATATAAGACATTATGACATCAGAAAATTCTGAACCTACTAATGGTTCATCTCCTGCACTATATGGTATAGCTTTAAATTTATAGGCTTTATTTAATTTTATATCTGTTTTATATTCATTTGGTAATCCATAATCATAATTAAATTGTTTTGTTAAAATAAAATTTAAAATATTATTTTTGATGTATTCTTTAAGATTTATATTTTTACTATGAACATTTATATTTGTATTATAATAATTATTTATAAAATTTAAACATTCATCATCTATTTTAGATACTATATAATTATGTTTATTATTATTATTAATTAAAATTTTAGATGGTAATATATTCCAAAAATTTACATTTGTAAATATTTTTTCATATAATTGTTTAGTTATATCAAAAATAATATTTTCATTTTTTAAATTATTTCTATCATATGGTTTATTAAGTTCGCATGTTAATGGATTTGCCATTTGATCAATTTCATCATAAATTATATACATATCTTTTGTTGAAATTTCTTCATTTAAAAACATTTCTTTATATTGTGTATCACTTATTAAGTATATTTTAATTATGCAATTATTTTTAAAAAAATAATTTGTTTTATTTGGGTATATTAATAATTCAATATTATCATGTAGTGGAAATAAATGTGTTAATAATGTTTCAAAAGATTGATTAATTAATAGTTCTGGCATAACTATATAAATTTCTTTTTTATTCATTTGATTTTCAATAAGATAATTTATTATTAATATACATATATAGGGCGTAATAACACTTGATTTTCCTGAACCCATAATTAATTCTTGTATTGGAAATAAATATGTTTTGTTTTCATTAATTAAATAATCAAATAATTCAGTTGCTTTACAAATATTATTATATAAATTTTCTTTATTTAAATTTGGAATATTATTTTTTATTAATTTATAAAAATCTTCTATGGTTGATTTTTTTATATCAAAATTTAATTTTATTTTACGATAACTAGTGTTATTATACGTATTTTCTTCAATCGTAATTTTTTTTATAGTATATGGATCAAAAATTTCTTCATCATCTCCAAATGTATCATCAATTTTAACAGTTTCTTGACTACTAACACTATCATCGTCATCATTAATATATTTAGGACATGTAATTTCTGTTTCATCTTCAAGTATCCAATAATACTCAATTATTTTTAAATTTTCATCTTCTTGTTTTTCAAATCTCTCAAAACAATTTGTTTCTTTTTTATTATAATCAAAATAATTTTTTATAGCTAATTTATCAGGATTTACAATTTCTATTTTTTTATTAAATTTCTGCCTAAAATCTATATTAAAATTTATATTATATTTTGTAAATAATTTATTAATATTTTTAATATTATATTCTTTATAATTATTTACATCCCTAAATGTCATTAATAATAAATTTACAGGCATTTTATATGGACCTACCATATTTAATAATAATAAATTAATAAAATCTTCATTAATATTAGTATTTTTAATTATTGTTATTAAACTTTTAAACGTTATAAATATTAACCAAGGACTACTATAATATAAACAATTTAATAAAATACATAAAGCATCGTCAAATGTTTTTAATAAATATTTATTTTCATAATTATCAATAATAGTATAAAATTTTTTTTTGTATTTATTATCTAAATCATTTTCTATTGATTCTATTAATTTTTCTTTTTTTTCTTTTAATTTTTCTTTACTAAAATGATTATAAAATAATCCATCTTTACAATATGAATTTTTATATATTAATGAAAAATTATAAAAACAAAGTAATTTTATATTTCTATCTGGACTTATTAATTTTATAATTCCTAAATTTAGTTTTATTTCTTCATCATTAAATTCAATATTATATTTAATCAAATTTATGTCGCAGTAAATTTTTTTATTTTTAATATCTAATTCAAATAATAAATCATAATTATATAATTTAATATAATATATAGGTTCGCTAGTAGTTTTAGGAAGTGAATATAATAAATAACTTTTATCATTCATTGAAATTAAATATAAAAAATCCTTAAATAATTTATCATCAAAATGATGATCATTTTTATATACAGTATAATTTATTATATTATCATTTTCTTTTTTAGATAATATAATTTTATTTATTATTTCATTATTTAATTCAATTTCTAAATAATCGTCATTTTCTAATGATTTTATTAAATGTTTTTTTTGATTCAAAAATGAATGAGAATATTTAAAATTTAATCCTAAATATATATTATAATTATTTTTAATTATTAATTTTATTAAATTTATATAATCAAAAGTAATATTATTTTTGTAAAAAATAACATTTACATCTTTATATTCTAGTAAATAAAAATTAACTATACTTTCACAATAATTGTCTCCATCAACTAAATTTATAGTATATTTTATTTTATTATAATTAAAATATTTTTTTTCATCTTTTGGAAAATAAGTTCCTTTATCAATATTTAGTATGTATTGTTCTTTAGATAGTAATATTTTATATCTTAATAAATATGTTTTAAAAATAGGTAATAATATTACATTATCATAATTATTTTTTATAAATTCATTAATAGTAGAACTATAAAGATGTATTATGTTTTTTTCAATTAATTTATTATCTAATTCACATAAATAAAAATATGTAAAATAATAATTAATATTAATATTTTCACTTATATAATTTTTTATTTCTTCTTTAAATAATTCTAAATAATTTTCTATATGATAATTATTTCCATAATTATCAAAATTATCAAATTCAATATTAATATTTTTTTTTTCTTTTGTATTATCATTTACTATTAAATATTCAAATGTTAAAAATTGTAAAATTTTATAATTTTTATTAATCAAATTAAGATTTTCTGTTAAACATGCAGGGAAAAATAATAATATATTAATTTTATCATATAGGTCATTTTTAAATATGTTATCAAGTTCAATAATATCTTTTTCTTTTTCTCCAACAAAATATTTTTTTGAAAACATTTTGGTATAAATTCCGTTCATTTGAGTTTTTTTAAAGCTTAAAAAATAAATTTTTTTCTTTTTATAAGATTCACTATTCAAATCTTCTCCAAAATCAGGAAAATAATTTATATTATCTAAAATTGTATTTATCATTTTCTTAATATCATCGTAATAATATCCATTTATAATTGGAATATTTTTTAAAAAATAATATAAATATATTTTTTTATTTTTTTCTTTCTTTTCTATCATATCATTTGAATAATATGTATTAAAAATATTTTTATTTTCAAATAAAATAAAAATTATTAATAAGTATGTTATAGATATATATATTTCCGTATCATCATATATTTTATCCCATAAATATTCTAATGTCTCTTTAGGTAAATAAATATTTTTTTTTTTTAGTTTATATAATTCAAATAATACAAAAATATGATTAAAATTATTATTAAAATTAGATAATACAATACTAAAATTTAATAAATTATCAAAAATTGATTTTAAATTTTCTTGATTATGTATATTATCTATTATTAATTTTTTAAAATCATCATTTTTAAAATCATATAAATTCCAAAATATATTATTATATTCTATATTATATATCATTTCTCTTGATAATAAAGGTTTTTTTTCTTCTATTTTAGAAATATTTTCTATTTCTAAATTTAAATCAAATTCATTAATTTTTGGTGGGTTAAATTCATATTCTTCAATTGTTTCAATTACATAATTAAATCTTGATATATATAATTTTTTTTCTTTATCTGGTAATGAAATTATTTCATTGTACATTTTGTGTTTTATAAATTCTTTTGCTTTATTATACCATTTATTATATTTATTATTATAATCATCAGTACAACTTAAATATAATATATATATAAGATAACTAATATGATTTGTAAATGTACAAGTGCCTAAAATTTGAGAATTTATTTCTAAAATGGTACAATTATCTAATTCATCAAAATTAACTATATATCTATTAAATAAACTATAAAATAATATAAAATAAAATCTATAATAAGTTTCATTTTTATCAAATTCTGAATTTATATTAAGAAAATTTTTATAATTTTCAAAAAAATTACATAATTTTTTTTTTGTTATATAATGAAAAATTATAATACCTTTACATAAATTATTATTTATTCCTTGTAAATCAATACCTTCACCAGCATTAATTAATCCTAAATCATAATTATCTTCACTAATTTTTTTATAAAATAAAAAAATTGTATGTCCTTTCCAACCTGCTAAATAATAAGATTCATCAATTAATCCACTATTAAAATTAGATTCAATTATTTTTTTCTTAGAACCTGTTTTTACAATAATATTTAGTAATTCTTCTAAATGAGCTTTTTTTATATTTTCATCAAAACAATTTTCATTAATTAAATATCTTATTATTTCTGTAGTTTCTTTAATTGAAGATTCTTGAATATTTCCATTATCAAAATCACTATCTGGACCAATTACTTCATCAAAAGCTAAATAATTAGCATTTCTACTTTTAATAAATTCCATAATTTAATATATATTATTATATATAATATTATTATAAATATATGATAAATAAATTTATAAAAATGGTCATGTTATAAATAAAAATATATTAAATTTAATTCAGTCAGAAAAAATAATTATATTTTTTTGTTTCCTCTAAAAATAACATAGTTATAAAATTAATATTATTAAACATAAAATTAAAAGTTATGAAGAGGCATTAGAAATTATTGTAAATTAGTAAATTATAATTTCAATATGGATTATTATATAAGAAGATAACAGCAGAACTTGTTATTTAGAATCATTCTTTACAAATTTTATATAAAAAACTAACACTGTCTAAAAAAGTATCAAAATATCTATCAATATCATAAAAAGTAATTTTTTTATTAATTATAATATTATTTAGAGAGGTATATTCTTTTTTATATAAAGAATTTATTAAAATATTTTTCTCTCTATTCATTAAATTATTTATTATTGTAATTAATTTATTAAAATATATTCTTACTGATTCTATTATTTTTTTATATTTAATATTTTTAATAATTATTTTAATATATATTTTTTCAATACATGATATTATTAAATTTATATTATCATCTATAACTATACATGTCATACCCAAAAAATAATAGCCTTATATTCTTTTTTAAAAAAAAATAATGATCAAACAATAATAAATTTTAAAAATATTTTTGAATCAATAAAAATAAATTTTAATAGATTATCATATTCAATAACAATAAATACTAATAAATGTTATGAAACTAATTCTATAAATAAATGTTTTAATAAAGATACATTTTATAATCATAATAATTTTTTTATGAATAAAAATACAATTAAAACAAATAAAAATAAAAATGTTTTAATAATAAATTCTTCTTATAATTTAAGAAATATTTTATTAAAAAAAAATAAAGAAGAGGAAGATATAGATTATAATATGCTTATAAATCATTATTTAGAAAAATTGTATTGTAATTTTGATTACATAAATGAAATATCTAATAAAACCTGTGAAACTACTAATAAAACCTGTGAAACTACTAATAAAACCTGCGAAACTTCTAATAAAATATTTAATTATACCAGTGAAAGTGAAGAAATTTTAATTCCAAAATTAAAGTTTAAGAAAAATTATTTATATTTATTATGTATATTTGTTTTTTGTATTTATTTTATTTACAAAAGTAAATAATAGTATCAAAAGGACTAATATATTAGTTTATTTTCTATTATATAATGATTGGAAAAGATACTGAATATGTTAAAATATTAGAAAAAATTAAAGAAATTAGACCATTGATTAGTGGTTATAAAATACAATTACCACAAATAGTAGTAATAGGGGATCAAAGTAGTGCTAAAAGTTCTGTTTTAGAATCATTAACAGGTATAAAATTTCCTGTAAATTCTGGAATATGCACTAGATGTCCTATTATTGTTAATTGTAAAAATGATATACAAATTAAAGAAAATCATTTTACTATCAATGGAAAAGAAGTTCAAATTGAAAAGTTATAAAAAAGCATTAGAAATTATTGAAAATTAGTAAATATTTTTCATTCTAGATTTTTATATATAAATATATATAAATGGAAAATTCTAATTTTCAAGTTGTAGAAGTTATATCAATTCCAGAAGATAAAGAAATACAAACTTTACCTCTTTCAGAAATTAAAGAAATTGCTACTAAGGAAGAACAAAAATCAATGATTTAGATTTATTCTACCGTTAAAGCGGCAGAATAAATAATGTATAAGGAAATAAATTTATATAATAATAATATATATATGAGTTTATTATCATTAAAAGATTTTTTGAAAAAATATTCTATTCTAAGTAATGATTTTATTGATGATTTTTATACTATTTATGATTTTAATGAAATTAACAATGATGATTTTATTATAAATATTGATAAAGTTACTAAATGGTTAGAATCAAAAAAAAGTAGAATTAAGGAAACGTTAATAAATACTTATAATAAAAATATTGATTATAAAATTTCTAAAGAGAAAATTAATTATAAAATTTCTAAATCAAATAAAGAAATTATTTTATTAACACCAGATTGCTTTAAGAGAATTTGTTTATTATCTAAAACCAAAAAAGGTGAAGAAGTACGTACTTATTTTATTGAATTAGAAAAATTAATAAATAAATATAAAAATTATATAATTACAGGATTAAATTCAACTATAAAAATGTTAGAAAATAATCAAAAATCAATTCCCAAAAAAATTAAAGGATCTATTTATATTATAAAATCTCCAAAAGATATTGATGGTATATATAGATTTGGAAAAACTGAAGACTTTAATAAAAGATTATTAAATTATAATTCTGCAAATTCTGACAAAATGGAAGTTTTATTTATTTTTGAAACTAAAGATATTACTGAAATTGAATCTTGTGTAATTGCACAAATTAAACAATATCGTTACAAAAAAAGAAAAGATTTTTATGAAATTGATATTAATTTACTAAAATATATAATCAATTCTTGTAATCAATTAACATTAAAATTTAAAAATAAAATTGATAAATCAAATAATAAAATAAAAGGTGGTTCTTTAACTAATGATAATAAACAGAATATATTTTTGTATATTGCAAAGTGATTAAAATATATAAAAATGTTAAAATTATAATTTCATTCTAGATTTTTATATAAATATATATAAATGGAAAATTCTAATTTTCAAGCTGTAGAAGTTATATCAATTCCAGAAGATAAAGAAATACAAACATTAGCTCTTCCAGAAATTAAAGAAATAGCTAATAAGGAAGAACAAAAAGTACAAGATTATATACCATTGGAATTTAGAACACAACTTATATCACATAGAGGATTTAGAGATATTAAGGCACAAATGACAGATGTTTTTGGTTATCATGAAGGTAATCTATCTACTTCCCTAGATGTTATTTCTTGTTATCTAAAAGGCCAAAAAATATTATATTTAGAAGCAAAAGCTTATTGTGAATTCTATTTGTATCGTCTTATGATGCCAGCCATCTTTATTTCATCAGTTGCTTCAGTTATTAGTGGTGTCTATAATGATAATAGCACAGCTGCTAAAATAGTTTCAGGAGCAACTGCCTTAAATGCTTTTATCTTATCATTAATTAATTATTTTAAATTAGATGCTAAAGCAGAAGCACACAAAATGACAGCATATTCATTTGATCAACTAATATCAGAATGTGAATTTACATCAGGAAAAATATTAATGTGTAATGATTTACAAAGAGAGAATACTAATACAAATAATAATTCAAATACAGCTGATAATGATAAAGATGATAAGCCTGAAAAATATGATTTGAAATACATACAAGATTACATAACAGAGATTGAAAAAAAAGTAAAGGAAATAAAAGAGAAAAATCAATTTATTATACCTGAAACTATTAGAAATAGATATCCTTACATATATAATAGTAATATATTTACAGAGATTAAAATTTTACAAATAGATGAAATGATATTATGTAATGAATTAAAAGTTATTAGTAATTATGAAATTGATTATCAAAATAAAATTATTAAAGGAGAAAGGACACCGCTAAATTATGCTAATCTACAAAATTATTATCTTAAAAAAAATGCTAAAATTGAAGAAATTATTAATCATAGAAAAAAAATTTTGGAAAGAGATGACGATATACATAAAGAAATTAAAAATGAAAAATATAAAAAGTCAGGATGGATTTTTTACTAATTTATAAAAATTCTATAATTATTTGCCTATAATAAGAATAATTATTAAATCATTTTTTAGAATAACTATAAAAAAAATATGATTTACAGGAATGCAATTTATTTTTATTTATTAAAATGTATAAATATTCTAAATAAATAAATAAAATAATATTATATATGATATTATTATTATTATTATTATTATTTATAATAATTTATATTTATATTTATAAAATTATTGATGAATTATATTTAGAACCAATATTATTAAATAATAAATATAATATAGATAATTTATTAAATATTGATAATAAACATTATGCTATTTATGAAAAAAGAAATACAAAAAAAATAATGTTAATTGCCAAGGGTAATGGTGGTAATTTAGAAACGTTTAATAAAATATTTCAAATAATTAAAAATATTTATGATTATGATTTATTATGTTATGAATATCCAGGATTTGGATTACTTAAATCACAACGAGCAAATATACATAATTGTATTAAAGAAACATTTTTTTGGATTAAATATATAGAAAAATTAAATTATGAAAAAATAGATTTTATGGGATTTAGTATAGGTGGTGGAATAATTATTGAAAGTTTAATTAAGTATAATATTAATTATACAAATAATTTATATTTATTTTCTACATTTTCATCTATAAATGACGTGTTATATAATAATTTTTTTTATTATTCTTTTCATTTATTTTTTTTTAAAAAATATAATTTAAATATTTATGAAAATTTATATAAAATAAAGTGTAATAATTTATATATTATTCATTCAAAAGATGATAAAATAATACCATATAATTTAGCAATTAAAAATTATAATGCTATTAAAAATATTAAAAATACAAGACTAATAGAAATATCTGGAGAACATAATAGTCCATATATTATTATGAAAATATAAATAATAATAAATAATTATTGGTATTAAGACATTTTTTAGAATAACTATAAAAATATATGATTTACAGAATTGCAGTTTATTTTTATATTTTATTCATTAAATAAAGATTATGTAAAGATATTGATAAATTGTTTTATCTTTCATAACATTAATTTTAATATTATTTTTACTAATTTATAAAAATTCTACAACAATTTGCCTACAATAAGGACAATTATTATTATCATTAAACCATTTTTTAGAACAACTATAACAAAAAAAATGATTTACAGGAGAACAATTCGTTTTTATAACAAAATCATATTTATCTTCAAAATTTGTTAAACATATTGAACATACATTATCATCATTATTTATTAATAAATTACTTTTATCATACGATAAAATTTTTATATTTCTTTCAGGTAATATAGTTTCATTTTTTTTAAATACAACAAAAACTAAATTTATTGTTAAAACCAAAAAAATATAAAAAAATATTTTATGGACTAAATCTTCAAAATCACAATAATATTTTTGTACATAAATATAATTATCTTTAATATCACAAATATAACATTTAGCATCTTTATCAAGATACCTGTTTGATAAACATGTATTACTGTAATTATTTTTTTGGAAAGAACAA
>Ga0214923_10009331_pt1 | contig 10236 bp, 6 predicted proteins | sample LL1510_MetaG_FD_177993 | JGI IMG/M metagenome (GOLD analysis project Ga0214923, IMG submission 177993) | Freshwater microbial communities from Lake Lanier, Atlanta, Georgia, United States - LL-1510 | ecosystem: Environmental > Aquatic > Freshwater > Lake | place: USA: Georgia | collected 2015-10-15
AGCTCCTGTACTGGAACTACCTTTTTGTTTTTGCCAAAAGATGGTACAGGGGTTGAAGGAACTTTTGATCTCAATGCCCGTGCCAGCACTATTTATCTGGCTGCCGATGGGCCTAAACTGGGTTCATTTAAGCTGGGTACAAAAATGGTTTTTTATGTGATTCGCGATGTGTCTGATCCTGCTTATGGCTTGTTACCCGCTTTACTGTATGTGGACATGAAGAATGATCAGTGGAGGTTTGCGGTAGGGCAACAGGTGGATGTTTTTGCCGAGCGAATTCCTAACATGATTGATGGTTACTTTGCTCTAGCAGCTTCCGGGTGCGCCGGCAATAGCTCAAGAGGTCAGCTGCGGGCGACCCGATATATTGAAACGGGAAAAAACAGTAAAGTTTCTATTACAGTAGCCGCCTCTCAGCCGGTTTCAACCTACTTTTCTAAAGACCTTCGAAACAATTCCGAAAACAATGGCGTTCCTAATTTTGAGTGGGCTGTTAAATACGAAGCTGGAAAAGATGAGAATGCCTGGGTACCCTACAACGCAGTTGAATTAGCCATTTCAGGTATTACGGGAAGCTATCGAGTATTTAAAAATGACACACTTGGGGGTGGAATAGTTAATAGCCGCATTAATAAACCACAAGTAAATGGGATATGTGGCGAATACGCTTTTCGGTTAGGAAAACGATTCGGAGTTCAGGGAGAAGTATATTCGGGGCAAGCCCTTGGCAACTATTTAGGTGCCATTATGCAGACTACCAAAGGCCCGAACGATAAAGAGATTCGAAGTAATGGCTTCTGGGCAGAGGCGGCTTATTACTGGAAAAAAAATCTACAAAGCAGGTTCGGGTATGGACAGGATGAATGTAATAAGCAAGATTTAATGGGGGCTGGCGTTTGGAAAAATAGTACCATTTTTGGAAATGTTATTTGGGATATCAATAAAACCGTATCAACCGGCATAGAGCTAACGCATAAGTCTACCCAATACCTTGGCCTAAAAGATAATCAAGGGATAACGTTTATGTGGATGTTTCAGTATTCTTTCTAATGTTAGCATAGAAAGCTATCCTATAAAACAACATAGTATAAACCCTATTTTTTTAGAAAGTATTCAGAGGGCGTTTTTCCTGTTCTCTTTTTAATGGCAGAAATAAAGGAAGTTCTCGAATTAAATCCTGCCAATTTCCCCAAAGCCTCTAAAGTGTACAAATGAAAGTCGCCATTCTCCGCTACCATTTTTTGTAAAAACAAGAAGCGATGGTCGTTTATCCATTCACTGAAGTTTTTCCCATATTCCTGATTCACAAAAGCCGACAGTTGATATACTGGAATGTTTACTCCAATCGACAAATCACGAATGCTGTATCCAGGCAGGCAATAAGGATTTTTTTCTGCAAAATGGCTTTCAATTATTTGCTTATATTCTTTCCCTTCTGTTGCAGATAAAAAAGTCCTTTTTACAATTGGCTTTGCCTCATCAGTAACAATAAAAGCTGTTGCTTCATCTGTTGTTGAATGTATCCAACCCTTTATACCGTAAAGTATATCGGGTTTGGTAAAAAGATAAATGGCAATAAATAAAATATTTAATCCGATCGTAAGCACAATTAAGTAGCCCAGCGTATAACTTCCTACAAGATGTAATATCATTTCCAACAGTAACACCCCATACGAAATTAGCATCACCAGGGTATACCAATTAAGCCAACGGATATTGGTTGTATTCTTGCTGTAAACTTCAGGCACTTGCTTCATTTTCTTTTTCCATTCCGAAAGTATATACAGTTGCGCCAGAACAAAGCCCATCCCCACTATAATTCGAAAAATGGCAGCCCATCCTGGTGGCAACCAACCTTCCGGTTCGGCGGCAATATTTTTTGTATCCACGAGTGCCGTATCGATAATCACACTTTTTTCATTTTCTCCTAGTAAAAGAAATGGAATGCGATGTAGCTGGTAAAGAATCGCCGGAATAAAAAATAGTGCATCCTGTTTTTGTAACCGATACGATTGCGAAAGACTGCTACGAACATACAAGTAGGATAAAGGGCCGGTACAAAATGAAGCTGCTGATAATAATCGGTAGAGATGCGGAAACTCTCGAAAAAAATCAGTTAAGTAAAGTGAATTACCAATAATTAATACTGCGGTTGTTGTTAATACCCCTGCCAATAACCGGGATGCTAACAGATTGCCTCTATTAATCCACCATAAGATAACCGCAGCCAATAGTCCAAGCAACCCTATGGAAAAGGGAAATATAAAAAAGGGGTGCAGATTGATTTGCATAATGGAACAAATGTAAGCAATGGACTATAAAATAAAAATTACCATAATTGTGTGTTGATTTACATGCCGTTGAATTCTCTGCCATATTTGGTTTACCGTCCAATCCTACTATACTTATGCAATTTTTAAAACGCCTATCAATTTTATAGAAAACAGGGCAAATCATTCCACAAAATAAAGGGCAACTGTATTTGCCATTTAAGAGGCGACTTAAATTCCCTTTTTCGTAAGTCGTTTTTCCCGATTACATAAATCAGCTGTTGCTTTTAGCTTCACTTTTGCAGCATGTTATTTTATTGCAAGCAATTTTTGGGGCTCTTCTGTTGTTATTTTGTTGTGTTATTTCCTGCAGTTGCCCAGCAAGATAGTTCGCGAACAATGGGTGACTCATTGCGAGCTTTACCGGCAGTAGTAGTGGTTAGTAGGCCTTCTTCCAATGAATTTCAGTTTATGCCGGAAGTATCGGGTACCAATATTTTTGCTGGAAAAAAGCAGGCTCAAATACAGATACAACAGGTGTTGGGTAATATTTCTGCCAATAATTTACGTCAGGTGCTTGCTAAAATTCCGGGCATACATGTGTGGGAGAGTGATCCTAGTGGCATCCAAACCGGTATTGCTGCCAGAGGGCTAAGCCCTAATCGAAGCTGGGAATTTAATATGCGCCAAAACGGATATGATATTGCATCAGACCCATACGGATATCCGGAAGCCTATTATACCCCCCCGCTGGCAGCTGTTCAGCGAATGGAGATTGTGCGGGGGCAGGGGGCTTTACAGTACGGGCCTCAAATGGGTGGGATGGTAAACTATATCCTTGCCAATGGTAGTGAATGTAAATCACCGCTAGAAATAAAATTCCTACAAACGGCCGGCAGCTTCAATCGAAACCATAGTTTTATAAGTGTGGGTGGAAAGAGGGCTACCCATTATGGTTCTGCCTGGATAGATTATCAGTTGGGTGAAGGCGGACGGCAAAATAGTAGGTTTTCTACCTTTACCGGATTCGGAACTTACACCCGTATTTTCACCAACCAGTTGAAAGTTACCTGGGAAATGCTCGGTCATCAACAGTTGAGTCAACAACCCGGGGGTTTAACCGATTCGCAATTTGAAAGGGATCCCTATCAGAGTGTACGTTCTAGAAACTGGATGGGGATTCAATGGTTTATACCGGCAATTTCCATCAGCTGTCAACCCAATGAAAAAATTCAATGGGAAACTAAAATATCTGCTGTAATAGGCAACCGAAATAGTGTGGGCCTGCTAACGCCTATTCAATTACCGGATTCAATTAATCCTATTACGGTGAGCTATCATCCAAGGGTAGTTGCGATAGACCAGTATCGGAACCTTTCTTTTGAATCAAAGGTGTTGATGAAGTATTCATTTGCCGGACAAGTAAACACCTTGTTAACCGGCATGCGGTTATTTTCGGGGCAAACCCACCGATGGGGAAATGGCAAGGGAAGTATCGAATCTGATTATCAACTTTCTATTGCAGGTTCGTTCCCCCAGGATTTGTTATTTCATTCTTATAACGCTGCCTGGTTTGTAGAAAACATCATTCCAATTACCAGTCGATTGAAATTGATTCCCGGTATTAGGACCGAATGGATTCGAACACAAGCAAAGGGAAGACTTTCCTATTCGGCGGCGGGTAATGAGCAGCTAATACAGGAAATGCAACGAGATCGATATTTTCTATTGGCTGGTTTGGGTGCCGAATATCATTTTTCGCCAAGTAGTGAGTTGTACATGGGATGGGCACAGTCGTACCGGCCCATGCAATTTTCTAATTTACAAGCTGCTCCTATTACTGATATAGTAGATCCTGCATTAAAAGATGCCAGTGGGTATAATTTTGATGTGGGATATCGTGGAAAGCTTCGCAGATGGCTACAGGTGGATGCCAGTTTATTTTATTTACAATATAACAATCGTATTGGAATTATTTCCCAGCCCGGAATCAATAACCGGTTGATTACAAATGTGGGCAATAGTGTAAGTAAAGGGTTAGAAGCGCTGATAGATTGGAATCTTTCTCAATGGCTACATCCCTCATCTCGCCATGAATGGTCGGTTTTCGCATCTTATAGCTATACAGATGCCCGATATAGCCGTCAACATGCAGATAAAAAAATTGCCGGGAATCGGGTAGAAAATGCACCGCAGCATATTCTTCGTACGGGCACCAGTTTTTCTATCCAACCTGTTTCCTTCAGCTTTCAGTTCAGCTATGTAGATGAGGCTTATAGCGATGCCAATAACACTGTATCACCTTCGGCAAATGCCCAATCCGGACTAATCCCCTCTTATCGGCTAATAGATATTACTTCGCAAGTACAAGTAAGTAAAAGCTGCACTATTCAGGTTGGCATCAACAATCTTTTAGATGAACGATACTTTACCCGAAGAGCCAGCGGATACCCCGGACCAGGTGTAATTCCTGCAGTAGGCACCAATGGATTTATTACTGCCAGCATAAAACTATAGTTATACTAATAGTAATCGCGTTCCTAAACTATTTACATTAATTGATATTGATTACCCAATAGCATACATCTTAGTGGTAGATACAGGCATTAGGTCGGATACAAACTCATCTAGTTTTTCTTTGGTAATACCGGGCATACAAATAATATGTGCTATCTCGTTTTCGGTAGCGAGTTGCCATTTTTTACAGATGGCTGGTGAAGGTTTTGGAAAAACTACCGTAAATGCATTTTGATTATACCAGGCTTTGATACCAATTTGATTGAGTTCTTCTGCTAGGTAATGGGCGTTTTTAATACATGCTTGCGCTCTCTTTAATAACCCTTCTTCTCCCCATTTTTGAATACTGTACCAGATGATCAGTGCATTAATACCACTTCTAGATCCACTGATAGTAGTATCTAAAGTTCCAATATACGGAATCGACTTGCCAATTCTGTCTTTATATGATTTTCTTACCAATACAACTCCGCAAGTAATTGGGGAGCCTATAAATTTATGTCCGCTAAAGGCAATGCTATCGGCGCCATGTTCAAAATCGAAAGAATGGTCGCCGAGTAAAGAAAGGTAAACACCTGCTAACGCTGCATCGCAATGTATATAAGAACTTTTGATGGCATATTTTTTCAAGCATTCTTTTATGGTTGGCACATGATCTTTTGCCTCCGTCATGGTAGTACCAATATTTGCCAGGATGATTACAGGCCGATGACGATTCATTTGTAAAGTAACTTCCAAATCATCATAATCCATTTCTCCATTGGCTTGTGAGCGGATTACGATACTATCCATATTCAACAAATGAATATTTTTTTGCACGCTGTAGTGGGTACTCTCTGTGTAGTATACCATTCCATTGGGATAGAGCTCTCTTGCCAGATATAAGCCATATAAATTACCTTCTGAACCTCCATTGGTAACATAACCCCAATGATTATCAGCCGGCGCATTAAATAATTTGGAAAAGAATTCAATTACTTCCCTTTCAAATTCTTTTGTATGCATGTCGTTCGACTCTAAATATGGGTCTCCTACATTGTTCAGACTATAATTGAAAAAGGGATAGAGTTCTTCGTAGTTATAATCTATCGAAGTAGGATAGCCAATATAATGTTTAGAGCGCCGTTCAATTTTTTCTAATAATGTATGTAGCTTTTGCATATGCTGATAATTACAAAATGATTAATTAATGATACCCGCCTTCTGGAGGGTAAAGTGAATACAGGTGGTTCGTTATGAACGCCAAAAAATGATAGGCTAAGACAGGATGGCCAAAGAGCGGATTAGGCAGCAGAACGTGTCGCCTTTGTCGCTGAATAATTTATTGGGATAATCGGGCCGCATAGCAATAATAAGTTGCAAAGTTAGTATAGAAAAATAATAACTGGACCGCTTAACAATCTTTTAGGAGCGAACTATTTAAAAAACTAACAAAACGGGCTGGCTTTTTGTTTGTTCAGGCGCAATTAAACTAACAAAAAAACGAATGCATTTGAATGATAGCATAACGCCATTGTTTTCGATACGGCGGCATAAAAGTAATCTACCTTTCTTTTTTATTTGCCTTGTATTAATTGCTGATAGAAGTAGATCATTCGGTTTAGGTCGTTAATGCCAATTCTTTCATCAATTCCATGAAACCCTTTAACATCCTGCACTGCAGAAAAATTAAGTACTGCATCACTAAAGCTTCTGAAATATCTTGAGTCAGTTGCGCCAATCATCAAAAAAGGCGAAACCACTACTTTCGGAACCGATTTGCGAATGATATTTTCAATTTGTAAAAAAGCAGGGTGTGTATGTGGAGTGAATGATGAGGGCTCCATCAATGAGATGGTTTGTTTTTTTATCACAACGCGGTCATCGTTTACAGCTTCCTTTACAAACTGAACTATCTCATCGCTGGTTTGCCCGGGTAGAATCCTACTGTTAAAAGTTGCTTTGGCTACAGTGGGGATTACATTGTCTTTAATGCCGGCCTGAACTATGGTTGGTACCAATGTGGTATGTACCATCGCATTTGTTTCTTTGGTTTTTTCAAGTTGTGAGATTACCAGCTTTTTTGTGAGCCAGAGGTTATTGGTAACCATGCGGGTTAAAAAAGATTCGTACGAACTGGTTCTGTGAACCAATTCTTGAACGGGTTCTATCATTTCCCCCGGCATTTTTCTCGCCCTAATCTGTAAAATTGCCTTATTCAACACGTCGATTGCCGTTTCTTGGCTGGGCATGGAGGAATGACCACCGGGAATTTCAACCGTTAGGTCGATGTTCATATACCCCTTCTCTCCTGTTGCCACCACCGCTACCGGACGCTGAACGCTTTTAAAATGTTGCAAATCTATTTGTCCGCCTTCATCTAATACCAGTGCAGGTTTAATGCCTTGTTCTTTAAACCAGGCACTGATTACTTTGGCTCCGCTTTTTCCCGATACTTCTTCATCATGGCCCAAAGAAATGTATATGGTTCGGTCTGGGGTATATCCCTTTTCTAATAATTTTTCTACCGACTCAAGAATAGCAATAACAGCTACTTTATCATCTACCGCTCCTCTGCCCCAGATGGTATCATTTTTTATTGTCCCGCTAAAACTTGGAACCGACCAGTTTTTTTCTGCTACTGCTTCCACAGGCACTACGTCCATATGTGCCATTAATACATACGGGTCTAGGGAGGTGTTTTTCCCTTTCCAGGTATACAAATAGCTGAACTCATTAAAGGTTTGTCTGGTTAATTGTTGATGAACCAGGGGATAGCTTTTCTCAAGCAATAATCGAAACGCAACAAATTCGGCAGTATCTATAGGAAGGGTATCACCTTTGGAAACTGTTTTTATCTGAATGGCTTTACTCAAGTGGACCGCTGCAGAATCGCTTACAAGCGGAATGGGTTCTGTTGCCAAATCGGGTTGCGGTTTGGGTGCCCGAAGGGTGTTGTATACCATCACTATTACCAAAACAAACAATAACGCTACTACGATTTTGAATCCACTCACTTTCATGTTAAAAACTTTGTATCAAATATACTTAAAACGAAATAACCCTAAGCAGCGGATCTTTTCAATTGATTTAGTATTTTCAAGCTATGATTAAAATTTCTCTCCAAACTATCGGGATTAGCTTTTTGCTATTCTGTACACCAGTTTTAATGAGTGCCCAGCGAGTGAAAGTAGATTCTATGCTGCGTGCCATCCTGCAGGAATCACCGGCAGTGGGCATGTCTGTTGCTGTAGTAAAGAAGAATCGTATTGTATATACCCATTCGGTTGGTTTCAAGAATACTGAGCGTGGAATTCCTTTAACGGATGATTGTCTGTTTCGTATTGCGTCTATTTCAAAGTCATTTTCTGCAACCAGTATTATGCAGTTATATGAACAAGGTAAATTATCCTTGGATCAGGATGTGAGTGAATTAATTGGGTTCCCGTTGCGCAATCCGGCTTTTCCAAATAAGGTAATCACTTTGCGATTGATGATGCAGCATCTTTCTTCTATTAATGATAGTCAGGGCTATTTTTCGCTGGATTCGATTAACCCGGCTAAGTCGGCACAATGGGCCAGGTGTTATAGTAAATACGAACCGGGCACTCATTATGATTACTGCAATCTTAATTATAATATGATTGGGGCTATTATTGAAAGAGTATCCGGAGAACGATTTGATCAGTATGTATTGAATCATATCTTGACTCCGTTGCAAATATATGGGGGATATAATTTGGATGAATTAGATACTGCCAGGCTCGCAAGCATTTATGAGTATAGAACCGATTCAGCCAGATTCGTGCTTTCTCCCGGGGCTTATGCTTCCCGCACGAAAGAAGTTGCCCAGTATGTAATGGGATATAGTACCCCTATTTTTTCACCAACGGGCGGCATGAAAATTTCGGCAACAGATTTGGCAAAATATATGTTGATGCATAGTAGGCTAGGCAAAGCAAAGGGGACGCGCATTTTAAAAACTTCGAGTGCCCAGATTATGCAAACGCCCGCCAATGGAAGCCTGGGGTATGGATTTGCGATTGAAACGGAGGATAACATAATACCCGGAGAAATTATGCGAGGGCATACTGGCTCGGCCTATGGCTTATACAGTGCGATGTATTTTAATCCGAAAAAGAAATATGGTTTTGTAGTAATCAGTAATGGATGCCATCCTGGTTATACGAATGGACTCAATACCGTTATTAGAAAAACTATACAGTCTTTATACGAGCAGATTATTCTGAACAACCAATAAGGCATTTAATTTTCCTGTTTAGGGAGATGTTCTTTTATAAAGTTTTCACAGTATGCTCGTATCATATTTCTAACTGATGAGAATGCCTCAGTAATTTCTTCTTCCGTGCCGGATACTTTTGCGGGGTCGGGAAAGTTATGATGGAAGGTAGTTGCGTGACCTGGAAGAATGGGGCATCGTTCTTTGGCATGGTCGCAAACCGTTATCACGAAATCGAAGGGAATGCCCAGGTATTCGTTGATGTGGTTGGAGGTATGTTCAGATATATCAATCCCATCCGCCAGCATGGTAGCGATGGCTTTGGAGTTTACGCCATGGGTTTCAACGCCGGCACTATATATTTCGGCCCGGCTGCCGGCAAAGTGTTGTAAATATCCATGGGCTATCTGACTTCTACAGCTATTTCCTGTGCAAAGGACTAGTATTTTTTTCCTCATGAGTTATTTACAATAGTAGCCGGAGTTTTTACCAACTTGATCATCCCTATTTTATCAAATATTTTGATAATAGGATATACTGGATCAATCTCCCACCATTTACTGGCAAAATTGGCCCGGGCTGCCGCATGGTGGTGATTATTTTGAAAAAGTTCGCCCAGCATCAGAAAATCTACCAGCAGGGTATTTTTCGATTGGTCTTTTTCTTGTGGGAAATTGCGATAGCCGTATTTATGTCCAGCCCAATTTACGATAGCTCCCTGCACTGGCCCCATCAGAAAATGAATTGGCAGGAGGAGATAAAGCGCCCAGTGTCCGGCAAAAACCAGGTAAAATCCAATATATAATCCCGCAAAAAGAATGCGGGTAATCATATGATCGGCAACCTTATCAATTTTCTGATATTCAGGATAATTTTTATCAAATTTTGGATCTATAGGTAATGTGCCGTTTACCACACCATTATATACCTTACGGGTATGCATCATCATGCTAAAAACCTCTTTAAAAAAATGGGGGGTATGAGGATCCTTTTCAGTATCACTAAAAGCATGGTGCATCCGGTGTAGAATTGCATAAGCACGTGCATTCAAGTAGGAACTGCCTTGGGTAAGCCAGGTATAGATATACCAGAACTTTTCCCAAAATTTATTCATCGTAAACATTTTATGGGCAGAATACCGATGTAGGTAAAAGGTTTGGCCAAATAAGGATAAATACCAATGCGACAAGAAGAAAATAGTAACAATCATAGTGGATGTTGTAAAAATGA
>Ga0214923_10009333_pt1 | contig 10234 bp, 17 predicted proteins | sample LL1510_MetaG_FD_177993 | JGI IMG/M metagenome (GOLD analysis project Ga0214923, IMG submission 177993) | Freshwater microbial communities from Lake Lanier, Atlanta, Georgia, United States - LL-1510 | ecosystem: Environmental > Aquatic > Freshwater > Lake | place: USA: Georgia | collected...
ATGAGCGAGTCATTCGCTCGCAAGAGGAGAGGCGTCGGAGACGCCGAACGCAAGGACGCATCGTGCCGCGGAGCCAGGAGGGCGAAGCGGCTGTTTCAGAAACGGAACGACAGAAAACGAAAGGGATTCGACCATGGTTCAGATCAGAAAGGCCCGCCGCAGTGCCACGAAATTGCGGCTTCTCCTCACCGGCCCGAGTGGCAGCGGCAAGACCTGGGGTGCCCTGCAGATTGCGAAGGGAATCGGTGGCAAGTGCGTGGTGATCGACACCGAGGAAGGATCGTCCGACCTCTACGATCACCTTCACGACTTCGACGTGATCGACCTCCGCCCACCGTTTTCGCCAGAAGCGTACATCGAGGCGATTGCCGCAGCGGAGCAGGCTGGCTACGAGATCATCATCGTCGATTCGGTCACGCATTGCTGGAGCGGCCCGGGCGGTTGCCTGGAGATCCTCGAGGACGTTGCCAAGGCTCAGTTCCGCGGCAACACATGGTCCGCGTTCAGCGTTATCACGCCGCGATGGCGGGCCTTTGTGGACAAGCTCCTTCGCTCGCCGGCCCACGTCATCTGCTGCGGTCGCTCTAAGACTGAGACGGCCCAGGTGGATGACCACGGGAAGAAGAAGGTGGCGAAGCTCGGGATGAAGCTCGAAGCCCGTGACGGGCTGGAGTTTGAGTTCACTTGTGTTCTCGACATCATCCACGACGGGCACTACGCCACCGTGAGCAAGGATCGCACCGGGCTCTTCGCCGGCGATCCCAAGCCGATCACCTCAGACACCGGCAAGCGACTTGCCGAGTGGCTGTCGGGCGGGACCGCATCCCCTGTCGTGCTGCCGGCAGCACGTGCAAAAGCCGCGACAGCGGCACAGGGGACGCCCCCGCTCGTCGAGACGATCCGCTCCACGATCGCGGCGGCGACCACCGTGAAGAAGTTGGGTGCGATCACCGACCGGCTCGATGCCCTTGTCTCGGAGGACAAGATCACCGGCGACGAGTGGTCGGCGCTCACTGATGAAGTCAACGCGCGGCACGACGAGATTGAGCCGGCGGCAGTGTCAGACAAGTAGACCAACCCCACCCCAGGAGAAAGACCATGCGATTCGATATGACCCAAGATGACAACGCCACCGCCCCTGTCGAGACGGTCGACCGTCCGCTCGTGCCGGCGGGCACGCACGTGCTCACGATCGTGCACGCTGAAGAGGGTCCGAACGAGTACAAGCGGAGCGACGAAAATCCCGAGGGGCTTTGCCTCAAGCTCCGCCTGGGCACCGACGGCGGGCACAAGTTCGTCTTCGATGACATCCCGCAGCACCTCGCGTGGCGGGCGAAGCAGTTCGCCGCAGCCCTGGCGATCATGCCTGCGGGTGACGCTCTCGATCTCGAGCCCAGCGAGCTCGTCGGGCAGAAGGTGACGGTCGATGTCGTTCACTACACGTCGAAGGCCGGCAAGGTCTCGGCGGTCGTGAAGAAGTACGTGCCGGCGACGCAAACGCCGAAGGCGGCACGAGCGGCGAGCCCGACGGCCGCGACAAAACGGGCCGTGATGGCGAGCGTGCCGGACGATGACATTCCGTTCTGATCAACAGGAGACACAGCAATGCCGTGGCACGACTGTGGATGGCGTGGCCTGAAGCAAAAGCGAACAGATGCCCAGCCGCAGGGCCAGACTCGCCGATCATCGCGGCGAAGCGGACGCTCCGCGGGAGTAGCGAAACCCACCACCGCAGCAAAGGGTCGGCACAACAAGCCTCCAGCCGCCGGCTGACTTCGCGGGATGCCCCACCTCACGGGGCCAAAACAAGGACGTGAACTATGCCGCCGCGACAGTGGGTTGATCGAAAGCGTGTTCTCGAACTGCTTGCAAAGGGCAGCACGCAGACTCAGATCGCACGGCGGCTCGGCATCTCAAAGGTGGCAGTTTGCAACGTAGTCAAGGAGGCGACGAGATGAGAGACACATTCCGAAGGGACTTCGAGTCGATCGAAGAGTTCCGCAAGCGAATGGCTCGCGAGGCTGCCGACCACGCGACGTTTGAGCCCGACATTGGCAAGGTGCTCGAGGCGGAACCGCGCGAGCCGGCGAGCGATCTCGTGAGCGACGAGATCAAGGAACTCGACGGGTTCCGCTACCGCGTTCGCGTCTACGCGAACGGGACGCGGATCACGACCTCGATGCAGCACTACGGGACTCCGCCGGCGGGCGGCGACTTCCTGCGACCAGGCAGCGTTGCAGCGAGGGCTGCGTTCAAGGCGGTGCGGGAAGACGAGTACATCGACAGGATGCGGAATCGTTTTGGAGGGGAGTGGTAGCCATGAAAACAATCAAAACCTTCTCCGACCTCGCGCCGCTCTATCTCGCGCAACGTCGTGTCACGCCTACCTACGCCCGCAACGTCACGAAGGTAGCCTCGCGTGCGGGGCTCGTCACGGCCGACGACCTGAACCGGCATCTGCGAGCCCGGGCGGAAATCGTCGAGAGCACGACGGCCAGGAGCGAACGCACGATCCTGCTCTCGCTCTGGCGGTGGGCATATGACGCTGGCGTGGTGGAACACGCGCCACGCGGGATCATGAAGATCAAGGTCCGCAGACGCCCGACAAAGGCATGGACTGTGCCGCAACTGCGGCAGCTTCTGGAGGCGACGAAAGCCCATGACGGCAAGCGGCTCCGCAGCGGTGCGGATCTTGGCCTCTTTCTCCGGTGCTGGGTGCTCGTCTGCTACGAGACCGGCAGCCGCTTTGGCGATTGCATGGCATTCACGCGAGACAACCTTCGCGACGATGCCCTCGCGTGGACGCAGAGCAAGACCGGCGATCCGATCACGCGACCGCTCACGCCGGCCTGCCTGACGGCGATCGACTCCATGCTCGCGAAGTCGCCAGATGGACGGATTCTCGGCTGGGCCTGCGGTCGCAGGATGGCGATGCGGTGGATGCGGGTGCTGATCGACTCGGTCGGCATCGGCGGAACGTCGAAGTTTCTCCGCCGTAGCGGGGCGACGCACGTCGAGATGGAGAAGGCGGGAGCCGGTCGGCTTCACCTGGGGCATCGCTCGCCCGCGTTGTTCGAGCAAGCGTATTGCGATTGGTCGCAACTCAGAACGAAGACGCCGAAGACGCCCGCCCTCATGTGACTCATCCCCGGCAAAGGAGTGCCGACATGACAACAGATCTCGAAGACCTACCGCTTTTCCGCCGCACTGACCCGGTGACGAGTCGCCTTGCTGCGGCCGAAGCCAAGGCGTTCCGCGGCGAGCACCACCGGGCGATCCTCGACGCGCTCCGCGCAGCCCCAGGCGGCGCGTCGGCGATTGCCGATCGCTGCGGCTTGGTCGCCCATCAAGTCGGCAAGCGGCTGCACGAGCTCGCGAAAGCAGGGCTGATCGAGGAGACGGGGCGGCTGGTTGAGAGTGCGAGCGGTCGGCGCGAGCGGGAGTGGAGGGTGAAGGATTGACGAGTGCGGCAATGTGGCCGCGGAGCAAAACACATGTCAAGGAGGATCGAATGACAACAGCGACAGAGATCAAGCCGCACCCTGCGGCTGATGCGTTCCCCATGATGGACGACGTCCGCCTGGACGAGCTTAAGGCGGACATCGCTGCCAACGGCCAGCGAGAGCCGATCACGCTGTGCGACGGCATGATCCTTGACGGCCGCAACCGCTACCGAGCATGCGTCGAGTTGGGGATTGAGCCGGAGACGCGCGAATACAGTGGCGACCCGTGGGCGTTTGCGTGGTCTCTCAATGGGGCTCGCCGCGACCTTGAAGCAACCGTGCGTGCGCTGATCTTCAAGCGGTGCGAAGACGGCTCCGCAAAGTGGGCCAAGCGACTGGCGAAGATTGCGGAAGAAGGCAACCGCAAGAAGTCGGAGGCTGTCAAATCGCAGCCGCGCGATGCCTCCGGAAGGGTTGAGAAGAGACCGGTAGTGGATCATCGTGATCCACCATCGGCGAAGAAACACGTCGCCCGCGAGGCCCGCGCCGCCGAGGCCAAGGTTTCGCCGGCCACGATGGCTCGCGCCGATCAGATCGCAAAGCGGCCAGACCTTGAGAAGAAGGTCGTAGCCGGCGAGATGAAGCCGGCCGAGGCACTGCGCGAAATCCGTAGCAGTAAGCGTCGCCAAGAGCTCGAGGAGGCTGCCTCCAGGGCTGCGGCCGAGCGTCACGAAGCGGATCGTCCGAAGTGGTCGATCCTGAACGTAGACGTGATGGATGGTCTTGAGTCTGTTCGCGATGAGCACGGTCCGGCCAGGCTGATATTCACGGACCCGCCGTACAACATCGGAATCGACTACGGCGAAGGCAAGAAGGCCGACGAGCTCGACCACGACGACTACATGGCGTGGGTCGCTAACTGGCTGGCGCTTTGCTGGGAGTGCCTCACAGAAGACGGATCGCTGTGGGTGATGATCGGCGACGAGTACGCGGCCGAATATGCGGTCGGCATCAAAGAGGCCGGCTTCACGATCCGCTCATGGATCAAGTGGTACGAGACGTTCGGCGTCAACTGCTCGAACAAGTTCAACCGCACAAGCCGGCACATCTTCTATGCGGTGAAAGACGAGCATCGGTTCGTATTTAACCCCGAGCCCGTCACGCGGCCGAGCGACCGGCAGACAAAGTACGGAGACAGCCGAGCGGCCGCTGGCGGGAAGCTCTGGGATGACGTCTGGCAGATTCCTCGGCTGACTGGAACCTGCGCCGAGCGTATCCCTGACTTCCCGACGCAGCTGCCACTGGCCATTGTCGAGCCGATCGTGCTCTGCGCGTCGCTGCCAGGCGATCTCGTCGTGGACCCGTTCAACGGCAGCGGAACGACGGGTGTGGCATCTGTTCGCAACGGAAGGAAGTACGTGGGTGTTGAGAAAAGTGAAGCGTTCGCAGACATAGCAACGAAAAGGATCACGGCGTCATGACATTTCGAGAGTTGTATCTGTGTGCCGCTATTCACCGCGCCGAGTTGGGGGGCGGCGATAGGCCAACTCATGCACAAAGGAAACAGGCCGCCGCCGACGTGATGTCAGCGTATCTCGATTTGTTCGATGACAGTTACTTCCCGTTCACTATCGACGATGTTGCGAAGTGGGCGCAGCGATACAGGAAGGGCGGTCATGAAGTGCAGACAAAGGTTGAGATTGCGCTCGCACACGGATTCCGTTGCCCGTTCCACGGCCGAGGAAAAGGGCCGTGCTCAGAAGAGGCCGAGGCTGGGCACATCGTTCAGCGAAGCCGGGGCGGACCACTGAGCGTCGAGAACTGTTGGATTGAGTGCAGGGCGCACAACAACCAGCGAAGAGACATGACGGTCGAGGAGTACATGAACAGCGATCTCACGACGGGCGTTACGAATGCAACCTCTATGGCATGAACAGCGCCGCCTCCGCGAGCGTGCCGACCTGGCCGCCCGCAAGCAGCGCGACGCCGAGAAGACCGACCCGGAGCTCGAGACGTGCGTGATCGCCTACCACGCTCACCGGGTGGACGGCGGGCAGATGCGGTTCGAGGACTTCCGGCGGGAGTGGTACAGAACGAAGGGAGCCAAGGATGGCACGAACGCGTAGCGTCAAACCCTCGTTCTTCAAGAACGAGTACCTGGCGGAGTGCGAGCCGATGGCCCGCCTGCTCTTTGTCGGGCTCTGGACCCTCGCCGACAGCCAAGGCCGGATGGAGTTCCGCCCGCTGCGGATCAAGGCGGAAATCTTCCCTTACGAAAACTGCGACATTCTCGGCCTGCTCAAGCAGCTTGCCGACAGGGGCTTCGTCCGAGCCTACGAATCGGGCGACATGAAGGTGCTCGAAATCCCCACGTTTGGGGAGCACCAGCGGTGTCACCCAGATGAGCGTGACGAAGGGCTGCCGCCACCCGACGAATCGGCGCAAACCATCGTTTTTCCCGAGCAAAACGAAAAACCGGGAAATCCGGCGCTGGAGCCGGGAAATCCCCCGGCTTCTTGCGCCTTATATCCTTCTACCTTATATCCTTCTACCTATATTCCTTTGGATGCTCCGAGCACGCCTAAGCGGCGATGCTCGAAGCCGGCCGATCCGATTCGGTGGACTTCGGAAAAAGGCTGGGAGGGAATCACCGACGCTGACCATGCGGAATGGTCACAGGCTTACCCGGCGGCTGACCTTCCCGTCGAACTCGCCAAGGCCAACCAGTGGCTCAAGGCGAACCCGAAGAAGGCACGCAAATCGAACTGGCGACGCTGGCTCACGACCGTGTGGCTCAGTAAGTGCCAGGATCGTGGTGGCACCCACCGAGAGGCTGCACGGCCGGCGGCACCGCCGCCACCGAAGTCGTGGCTAGGCGAGTACCGCCCTTCCAACTACCGCACGCCGAAGGAGTCGGCTGCGCTTGCAGCGTCCATAAAACTCAAGGAGGAGATTCTCAATGCCGACAGCCGAACCGATTCCTGAAATCACCCCCCGCCAGCGCGAAGTCTTGGGATTCATCGCCCGCTTCTACGCCGAAAGCGGCTACGCCGTGACTGTTCGCCAGATCTGCAAGGCGTTCAACTTCGCTTCGCCGAACGCGGCGGTCATGCACTTGAAAGCCCTCCGCCGCCGCGACCTCGTGACGTGGCAGCCGGGTGAGGCCCGCACGATCCGCCCGACGCCAGCCGGCGTCGAACTCTTGGATGGCAGCACCGATGCCTGAGCAACCACGCGAACTACCTGCCCCGTCGATCGTCGCCGATCTCTGTGCCCAGGAAGCGTGGCGGCAGGCTGCGAACGAAGACACCCGCAAGGTTTTGGAGCTCGCCGCCGAGACGATCCGGGCGGTGATGCGGCGCTGCGTCGCGCTCGCCCACCAAGTCGAGACGAGCGAGGCGGATGACGAAGTTCCGCGCGAGTCGATCGGTTCGACCGTCGCCTGGGAGTTCGATCTCTGCGAAGGCGACGTGATGGTCGGCCCGGATGCCGCGCTCGCTGAACTGAACAACGAAGACCCGCAGCGGCCCGACTTCGACGCTGAGCTCGGGCCGTTCCGCACGCTGACGATCCCGATGACGGCGTGGTACGGGAACGATGCCGATGCCGTCGAAGTGCGGGCGTTTGGTAAGTGGTTGGTTCAGATGGCCGACTGGCTGGAGGGCGTCAGATGACCATCGAGCAGATTGTGTGCGTGATGTTCGGCAGCATTCTCCAGGCGATTGTTTTCGTCCTCGGAGTGGCGGTAGGTGTTTCACTCTCAAAGAGAAAGGATTCTCATGACTACATCGACGAAGCGGCGCAAGTCCGCAGGTGTGACGATGGACAGGCAGCAGTTGCTCGCCGCGTTGAAAGACGTGGCGGCGGCGGTTGGAACGCGCGGCCCGAAGCCGATCCTGCAGAACGTCCTGCTGCACGACGGCCTCATCACGGCGACTAACCTCGAACTGCGGATCGACTGCCACCTCGATTGGCACGACGATCCGCTGCTCCTGCCGCACGCGCGGCTGAAGTCGATCCTCGAGACTGCGGCCGGTGACGAAGTGACGCTCACGCGTGACGGCGCGGCGTGCCGGGTTGAGATCGGGCGGAGCGAGTGGCGGCTGCCCGTTGAGGACGCGGTAGAGTTCCCTACGTGGGAGGCTGGCAAGCTCACGGCACTGCCTCGCATCCCATGCGATCAGTTCGCCCGGGCTGTTCGCAGCGTCTCCTACGCCTGTGACAACGAATCGAGTCGGTTCGCGCTCGGGGCGGTGCAGATCGAGGTTCAGGACGGCGAATGCACGCTGTGTGCGAGCGACGGCCGGCGGCTGTCGGTCGCGCTCGTCGAGTTCGACCAGGCTCTCGACCCGGTCGAGGTGCTCGTTCCCGAGCATGCGATTCAGCAGATGGCGGTGATCGCCATGAAGCACAAGGGCGACGGCACCGCCGTACAACTCGAAGCGTCGAAGAGCGAGATCGTCGCCACGTTCGACGGGCAGACGGTGACGGCACGTCTCATCGAGGGTCGCTTCCCGCGTTGGCGGGACGTGTTCCCCGATCGCGACGCCACCGAGCACGTTGTCGAGATCGGTGCTCTTCTCTCTGCGACTCGCGCGGCTGCGGTCGTGACTACCGAGCAGTCGAAGGGTGTGGACTACACGTTCACGACCGACGGCATCACGCTCCACGGGCAGAGCTCGGAGAGTGGCGAGAGCAAGGTCGAGTGTGACATCGTGACGGCTGGCACGCCGGGCACGGTGAAACTCGACCCGCGATTCGTCGCGGACGTGTGCCGGGCTCTCTCTTCTCTCGACGGCGAGCCGAACGTGCGGCTCTCAACCGCCGGGCCGGGCGACGCTGTGGTGCTGACCTTCGGCGAGGATGACGAGTACCGCTCGGTCATCATGCCGCTCGATCCGTCGGCGTGATCGTGCACGTGGTGAGCGGCGGCGGTGCCGGGTGCGCTCCCGGCCCGCCGCTGCAAGCCTGCTTGCCCGTCGTGGCAAAGTGCAGGCATGCGGGCATTCGCAATCTCGATCGTGCTCGGTGCCACGGCCGCGCTCGCGGGCACGACCGATGATGCGATTCCAGACGCCCGGTATCTCGACTACGCCGCCGGCTTCGCCCCATACACGGCGTTCGTGACTGGGCTAGAGGCTGCCGACCGCCGGGTCTACTACGCTACAGGCGTGGCGATTGCCGACCGCTGGGTGCTCACGGCGGCCCACGTGGCGAGCGATGCGGGCACGTGCCTGGTCGTGGTCAATGATCAGAACATCCGCATCGAGGCGATCTTCGTGCATCACGAGTGGCAGCCCGGGCGGATGGGGCTGAACGACATCGCCTTGCTGCGGACGGCTACCCCGGTCGGGCTCGCGTGGTATCCGCCGCTATGCGACGGCGGCGAGACGGAGGGCGACCTCTGCCAGATCGCAGGCTTCGGCATCACGGGCAGGATCTCGACGGGGTACACGACGGCAGACGCCAAACTGCGGGCCGGGACGAACACGATCACGCGGCTGGAGGGCGGCGTGATCGTGTGCTTGATCTCACGCGGCTCGTCGCCGCTCGAGTACGGCATCGCGCCGGGTGACTCTGGAGGCCCGCTGTTCGTCGGTGGCAAGTTGGCCGGCATCAACTCGTTCACGATGGCGGATCGCGGGCCGCTCAAGTCGCGGGCCGGCGAGGAGACCGGGCACACCCGCGTGAGCCTGCACCGGGAGTGGATAACCGGGATTATCGGCGGCGATTAGTTGACACGCCCGGCACACTCGCCGGCATGATCATCTCAACCGACACGCCGCTCGGCCTGGAGCCAGAGGATGCCGCGTACATCGCGGCCCACCTCTGCCGCGACCGCTCGGAGTTTCAGCATGAGCTCCAAGCGGCGAAGTCGCTCACGCCGATGGTCGTGGTCTACGAAGAGCAGCCGGTCGCTTGGGTGTGTTCGCACAAGTGGCGTGGGCTGCAGACGCTCGAAGGATTCACGCACGAGGAGTGGCGGCGGCGCGGCCTGTGCCGGATCGCATCCCTCGTGCTGCTCGCCGGCGGCTACCTCCGCCGCGATCAACCGCTCGCCGTGTTTTCTCCCGAGTGCGTCTCACTCGCTCGGGATCTCGGGTTCTCCGAGACGCGGCTGTTCCGACGGGACCGATACGGAGATTGGTCCGAAGCACCTCAGGAGAGATGAAGATGAAGTTTGTCTTTGCGCTCGTCGTGTTGTTTCTTCCGCTGGCCGCCCAGGCCCAGACGGTGATCGTGCGTGGCCCTGCCGTGATCAGTGCCCAGGAGCACGCGACGATCATCGCCCGCCGCGGCACGCTTGTGCACAGTCAGTGCAGCCAAGTCGAAGGGATCGGCACTGGTAGCACGCCCGAGGCGGCCCGACGCAACTGTTGTTTCTTCGGGAAGCGGGTGATCGTCGAGGAAGGCGTCGCTTACTCGCCGGTGACGCGCCGCTGGTACGCGGTAATTCGCTACCGCTAGTCATGAAGACCGTCACCTTCACCGTCGAAGGCGACCCTGTGCCGCAGCCCCGCGCGAGGATCTCCACGCGCGGTGGCTTCGGCCGGGCGTATGTGCCTGAGAAGCACCCGGTGCATGCATATCGCTCGTCAATTGCTGTCGCTGCCGAGAAGGCTGGAGCAACTCCGACAGCCCACGAACCCATCACCGTGATCATCGACCTCGTGTTCTCGCGTCCAGCCTCTCATCTCACGAAGAAAGGACTTAGAAAAGGCGCTCCAGTGCTCCCGAGAGTCGACGTGGACAACTGCATCAAGGCGGCCCTCGATTCTCTCAATGGCGTC
>Ga0214923_10009334_pt1 | contig 10234 bp, 8 predicted proteins | sample LL1510_MetaG_FD_177993 | JGI IMG/M metagenome (GOLD analysis project Ga0214923, IMG submission 177993) | Freshwater microbial communities from Lake Lanier, Atlanta, Georgia, United States - LL-1510 | ecosystem: Environmental > Aquatic > Freshwater > Lake | place: USA: Georgia | collected 2015-10-15
AATGATACGGTTTTGATGATGGACTCCGGAGGCGTGGCTTGGGTTTGGAAACGGGGGGGCATCCCGGGTGGGTGCTGTGGCATCGGGCCGCCACCCCGCATTCCTGGATTGAATGATTGGAATACGACCTTCGGGCCTTGTCCTTGGCCTTGGACGCCTTGGCCGAATAACATATGTAATAACTCTTCGGGGATTCCTGGTGGGAATTGTGATGCGTGTCCGTTAGGTGGTCTCATGCCGCCACCGCCGAAATGAAAGACGTGCTCGAATGGATGGCCGCCCCCAGGAGGCATACCGTGGCCGCCGCCGCCTCGTCGCATCATATCGTACATTCGGCGCTTGTTGGTATCAGATAACGTCTCATATGCGTTATTCAGTTCCTGGAATTTCTGCTTGCTTTCATCCGTGTTGCCGTTTTTATCTGGATGATGGAGCATCGACAATCTTCGATACGATTTCTTCAATTCATCTTCGGACGCTTTTTCGTCTACACCTAAAGTCTTGTAATAATCTTCAGCGGGGTTCGGTGGGGGTGCATTGAAATTAGCACCGCCGTCTTCGAAAAACATCTCGGGGCCTGCGCCGCCCGTAAACGGAATACCGCCGAAATTGAAAAACATTTGTATAAATATATCACTATTAACGGTTATTATTTAAATATGATATTAGATATACTATAATATTACGCTAGATTCACTGATTGCGTATTATACTCGAATGTCGACCGCGACCACGCCCGTCACCGTGACCGGCTTTTCCCCCGTCGTCCCCTTTATCACTAAATACCAGCCTTTACATATTCACGAGTTCGAGCAATTGGACCCTGATACCATCACGATTATTAATAGTTTAATCCAGATGGATAATCTAAATATTCTCTTTTACGGCGACTCCGGCTCGGGGAAAACCTCCATTATCAATGCGATTATTCGCGAATATTATAAAAATAAACACCATTACAGTGAGAATATCCTCATCTTAAATAGTCTAAAAGACCAGGGGATTCAGTATTACCGCAATGATGTCAAAATCTTCTGTCAGACGTGCTCGCTCATCCCCAATAAGAAGAAGATTGTCCTCCTCGACGACATCGACCTCATCAACGAGCAGGGACAGCAGGTGTTTCGAAATTGTATCGATAAATACAGTCACAACGTCCACTTCATTTCGTCATGCTCGAATATTCAAAAGGTCGTCGATACATTTCAATCACGTAATATCATTATGAAAATCAATCAACTTAATAACGGGTGCTTACATAAAATTATGCTAAAAATCAAGCATAACGAGGGGCTGATGATTCACAAGGACGCGGAGGAGTTCCTCTTGCGCATTTCCAACGGGTCCGTGCGGACACTCATCAACTATACTGAGAAGATAAAACTGCTCGATCGAGAGATTACGTATGATATCGCCAATCAAATATGCTCCAATATCAGTTTTCACTTGTTCGAGGATTATACCCGCGAAGTGTTGCGCGGCGTGGCGGGGTTGAAAGCGGCGAATGCCATCCTCTTTACATTGAACGACCAGGGGTATTCCGTCCTCGATATCCTGGATAATTACTTCCTGTTTGTGAAATATACGTCATTGTTCTCCGAAGATGTGAAATATCAAATCACGTCGCTGGTTTGTAAATATATCACGATTTTCCATAACATACACGAGCATGATATCGAATTGGCGTTATTCACGAATAATGTGATAAAATTGGTGGCGTAGCGTAGCATGGCCCGCTGGTTATGCCCCGCCGTCGCATCCGACCGCCTTGGCCAACATATACTTGCCTATGAGCGTATTTGACTCTAGAACCTGTGCCGGTGAAAGGCGTGCGAACCATTGAAACTTGTGTCTCTTGAGAATATCCTTATCGGGGATATAAATACCCGCAGTGGTCGGTGATAGGTGGATATCTACATCCGCGAGGAGCTCCTCAATAAGCACGGGTTTGTTCTTCATCGTCTTCGCGCCTAATTCTTCGGCGGGTATCAATGACACCTTATAGTTCGTGGACGCGGTGGTGCCGGCGGTGGCACACGATTCGGTGGATGGAGGGTTCATTTTCGCCATCCACCATCGCGACGGTTCGCCTGTAAAATCCATATCCTGTGTATGGTCGACGGCGATAAGTTGCGTCAGATATTCCATATACTCCTTCATCAGGAGGTCATGACGGTGGCAACCCATAATCTTCGTAGACGGCGAATACTGCGACTCGGAGGAGATACTTGAGGTCGACCGGAGTTCACCAATCACGACATTGGCTTTCTCTAAATGCGCGTCATATAAGTTACGCATATTCTGGAAACAGATGAACGAACTCGGCACTACAAGCCCGCCGTATAAATGAAGGATGGTCGCCATCGCAAGTTCGCGCATATGTGAGCGTAGCGGGCGCGGGAGGTCTTCCACTTTGGCACGCCACTCCGGAATAATCTTAATCAGCGACTCGTCATCCAGAAGGCATACATTGAAACTATCGCCGCACTTCTCAATAATACTGCGGATGGTTAAATATTGGTAGGGCTGGTTCAGGTTCTCAGTGGTCCTTGACCCGAAACTCTCCCATGCTCGTGCGTTCTTCTCGAATTCAATATGGACCCATAGGATTGGTTTCTTGTTATTCGTAAGGCTGGTGTCATTAAGGAGGTATTTCTTGATAAGTTCGCCGTCTTGATACTGTTCTTCGACGTCTATCGTTTTCTTGTATTTGTTATATATGAAACCGATAATCATAATCAATAGATAGGCTATCGCCAGTTTAACGAGTTTGTTTTCGAGCATCGTGGTGTGTGTATGTACGTCAATTAGTTTATAAATATTGTGATTAACGTATTGTATATGTATAAGACAGAATAAAAATTTAACAAATAAGGTATGATGTTGTAGACGCAAATATAAAAAAGTGTTAGTAGTGTGTGGAAATCGAATTATTCTTTGTTGAGTATCCAGCATTTTCTGCGTGAGAACGGGGAGATTGTTTGGTTTGAAATGACGCGGGCTTCTATCGCGTCATAGTCCGTATTTTTGTCTCCCTTGACGTACCATGAACCTGGATGCTGGCGGTATTTGAATGTGCGCACAATGAATCGTGCCCCGCGTGACCGAGCAACCGCCATAACGTGAGCTGGGGGCGATTCCGCGCTTTCATCTGGATGCTGGAGATTTACCTTTTTTTGTTTTACATTAGAACCATTGATGCGTGCGTCCCAATTGCCGATATCCGAATTGTAAGCCTTAAATCCGTTCATTCAAATCGTTGTGTGTCTGTTTGGTCGATACATTGTTCAAATGCTAATAAATACATTTCAATTTTTTATTTTTGTTCGTGTATTTCCTTTTTCTGTAAAAAGTTTGGAAATAATGATTACTCCAATCGGAAGATATCAGAATACAACTTCTTATGGATATCTCGAGAGATTTCATCCTGTTTGGCTAAAATGAAGGCGCGGCGTGTATCTTCCTCTTCCTGGCGCATCTTCGACTGTTGGTAGATATGTTCTTGCTCTGCTTTGCTCGTTTGTTTGTAGGAGTCCCTGCGGGATTGGTCTCTAAATGTCTGTAATTCGTTGATAGTATTGAACCGTTTTGTCTTATAATAATCCTCCTCTGTGACGGGGATGACGGTCTCCGTATGTGCCTTCTTCAGGTCTTCATACCGCAGATTGCCGAATATCCCGCTTGAATACTCTTGGGGTCTTTCTCTCGTCAGGTCGTATCCTCCTCCTGCGCTGCTGCCGCCGCCACCGCCGCCGGCGTATTCCAGTTCCGTTCTCTCGACAAGCGCATATTTATTCCGCAATTCTTGCTTCTTCTGATTAAGACGTGCGACTTTATCCGCCCATGACCCACCGCTATCCTCTTCTGCGGCGCTTTCCGCCATGGCGGCATCCGTGTCCCCCGTGTCTCTGAACCACGCATCATATCCCGTCTCCGCTTCGTCGTCTTTCAGGCGGTATTGCTCGAACTTTTGATTAAACCATTGGTTAAATTCTTTCACTTTCGCGGGTTCGCCCGCTCGCCCGCCTCCCGTGCCCGTGCCCGTGCCCCCCATCATTTCATCAAGCCGGCGTTTCATTCTCTCGTGCGTCCCCTGCGAATACTCGTCGTCAGCATCGCCACGATACCCCTCTGAGCGCATAAGGCGCCCATAATCCACGACTGATTTCGCTGCGGCCGCTGCCGTCGCCGCTGTCGCCGCTGTCGCCGCTGTCGCTGCCATCCCTCCATCGATCGGCATATAGGGTGTATCCTTTGCGACACACCGCACTGACGGAACCGCCGATGAGCGCGGTGTTCTCTCGACGTGTGTTGTATAATGCTCGTTGATTGCTGGGTGTCTGATGGTATATATCTGGTGAACGATGCGATATGCCTTCGTGAAGAAGAGGAAATACTCTTTCGGGAGCTGGCTTTTATCTGGATGTGTCTTTAAGACGGCGAGTTTTGCGCGTTTCAGGTCGTCTTCATTGAATAAGGTTGGGAGACCGAATAGGGCGAGAATGTCTGGTAAATTATAGTTGTCAATGTTCAAGTCGAGAGATTCCATTGATGGGTGTGTATTCTTATATGTAATGTTCTAATTTTATGTTATTTACTGTACCGCATGGGTGTGTGAATAACATATTACTTCGATTCTCTCGGAAGTGTCCTCGATTCTCTCGACATCCCCTATCCAAGCTTCGCGCATCTAGCGAAGAACGCTACGATATCAGGCGGGTTGGCACCGGTGACGGAATCATCTGGGATGAACTCCATATTTCCGCGTTTATAAAATAGGAATACAGGAATACCATTCACCATCTTCTTCTGTTTAAGAAACGCGTAAAAATCCAGGGATTCGTCTACATCTACTTCATAGCATTCAATAGCGTGCGTCGAGAGATTGGCGACTTGTGCGGCAGCTAGGGCTGCGATTGTCTTACAGGGGCGACACCAATTCGCTGTTAGTTTTAGGATGGTATGCTTGTTTTGTTTGGTATTGTATTCCAATAATCCCTTAAATGTTTCGCGGGTGAGTTCGGTGGGGATGAGGGACGCCATTTGATTATGTGGGTGGGATTATAATACGTAAATAGAAAGTTTTTATATTGTAATTTGTATTTATTATTGATATTATTGATATTATTGATATTATTGATATTATTGATATTATTAATTTTTTACTATAATAATATATAACGATAAACGACTGAAAATGGGTGATGGTAATGTAAAACTTCTTATGTTTTCTGACATAGAGGGGTGTCAAAAGTGGAACTTAGCCGGTTCTAAAAAGGGTGAATTTGAACAGTCTGGTTTTCTTTGCAATCCAGCATTTTATACTGAAATGAGGAAACGACTTATTGCTGACCCGAACCTGCATATTGCATTTTTAGGTGATTATTTTGATCATGGAATGGGTGTTTATGATTCAATAATTGGAATGAATAGATTACTTACTGAGTTCAATAAAGACGGTAAAGAGAGAATATTCGTTATTTTAGGAAATCGTGATGTAAACAAATTGCGTTTTTGTTTTGAATTAGTGAAAGAAGGGATAGTTGGACTAAAGAAAGGTAATCGGTGGGAATCTGGGTTTGGTGCTTTTTTTGACAATTTGAATGGTAAAACAGGTGTGGCCCTAGCCAATTGTATTTTATTTCATTCGATGGGTGCCAAAATAGAGATGGGAACATTTAATACAAATGGTGATCCCACAGCAAAACTGGTTGGTCTACATTCATTTCTTCCGTCATCACTACCAGATGATCAAAAACAAAATAGTGAATTGGCACTTAAATATCTTAAGGCTGCATTAGGAATAGACTTGCAAGGCGAAGCACGACCAGATGATGCACTTGATTTATTAGATTTTTTCTCTAAATGTAAACTTGCTGACGTATTCGATGGACCAGGCGGAAAAGTGCTACTTGCTCACGGAGGAGGATTTGATTCAGATGCGTTTTTTGATCAACCGTACGTTTATACATTTGAAAAAACTGAAGCTGTAACTGGCCAGAACTATCATATAATGTTAGAAGAATTTAGGAGGAAGTTAAGTCTTACCGTTCAAAGTGGAGGTGACCGGACAGCTTCACAGCGTTATGGCGATGACCAGTCTAAAAGAAATAAATATGGCAGGAAACAAGTTCCATATTCAGTCGATGTATACAATACATTGCTTCGAGATGTATTGAAAGAAATACGTCTTGGCCAATTTACTTGGAAGTTCGTTCTTCTTCAGGCGCTAGGTCTTAAACCAGATTCCGAAGATGCTCGTTATAAGTCACTGATACAATCATGTAGTCAAGATGGGTGTAAAGGACCGAATGACCCATTGACAACTGATAAAGATGGATCACAGTTAGCAAAAATATTGAATAACTCTGGTATTACACACGTTTCTTACGGACATAAACCTATTTGTTTTCCAAATCCAGTTATTTATCGGAGAAAAGGAACAGAAAAAGGAAAAGAAATAGAACGTATAACTTTCATTTCAAACGATACAAGCAATGGAAATCGAAAAATAGATGAAGTTGGTAACAGTACCGCGATTGGAACTATGGTTATATTTGATCCAAACGGCGTTCAATCTTTGATTAAACCAATTGAACTGGGTGCGAGAGAAGGAAAGGTTGGTCTTTATGAAGCAATGTATGCCCCATTAACATTAGATACAACACCGTTTTATGAAGAAGAAAACGGTGCTACTTTTCTAAGATATGGTAATAAGAAGGTTGTATTCAACGCAAAAGGGGTTTTTGATCAACTTAAGTTTGAAGATATCCCGTCGCCAGTAGCAGAAGAAGCAGCAGCAGCAGCACCAGCAGCACCAGCAGCAGCAGCAGTAGCCGGCGGCAGACGCCGTTCCAGGAACCGAAAACGCAACACGAAGCGTGTTTCAAGATATATATCTAAACGAACAAGACGTAATAAACAAACAAGGCGTGGACGTAAAATCCGAAAATATTAAGCAGGTCCCGGTCATTTCATATGATACGCCTTATCGATTCGCCCATCTCGCAAAATCGACGGGTCCAATTCGTGGATGGCATCAATCGTCACATTTGATGTCAGGATAAGGATGAGATTTGGATAAAACCCAAGGTCTGTGACTTTATCCAGCATTGAGTTCCAGTCACTTTTATCCATCATTGGAATAGGTATATAGAGATGCGGTTTGATATTCCCTTTGATTACATTTACGATGAGTTTATCACACTCTTCTAATACCAATACGAGTTGTTTATTATCATCCGGTGAAATCGTGCTATACACTTTGGATAAGTAGTCACCTGGGTCGGTCGGTTTCCATGTGTCGCAATAATACGCGCCGATTTGTTTCGCAAGAAGGAGGGTTAGAAGCGACTTACCTGTGCCTGGATCGCCGTATATAAAAAAGGTCCCGCTTCTCGACGCTTTACCGTTTACGGTTTTCAGGATATCGTTGATTATTTCTTGCTGATATTCGCGTGCCTCTTTCTTGAGGAACTTGGTTGCGTCGTATTTGCGGTCGGAATATTCCCACCACCACGGATTCCCGCGTCGTTCGCGGATATCTATGATTTTCTTTTCGGTCATCGTCATTCCGTCGTCGGCTTTGACCATTTTATCGCCGTTTGTTATCTCTTCGAACCTAGCCCGCTTTATAATCAAATACATCGTGTGTCCTTGGTTGTGCTGTGATTCGTTAGAATAGATATAACCAATATACCATTTCCCGTAAAATAACCCGAATGGCTTGCCATTGTGATAGAAAACTGAACGCTTGATATTTAATTTGGTGATGAGTTGGTTACATTCCGTTTGGTCGTTGATTTTATAGCCTTGGATTTTGATGAAATGGCCGAGAATCAGCGGCAATACGTATAATAATGGAATAGAGGTTAGTAATGAAATGGCGACGATGTCGAATAGCGACATTGATGGTCTTTATAAATATTATTATAGTAGTAATAATAATATTAATAGAGTTGTGTTTATGTTTATGTATATTTGGGAAAGTCGGCCGTTGGCGGAATCAAATCGATTTGGAAAGTCGGCCGTTGGCCGAAAATATTCGGTTTGAAATTAGAAAAAAGTCTGGAAAATCTTCCGTTTGAAATTAGAATAATATTGGGTATTGGATGGAATTCTTGGGAATATAATACTTTTGAAAATCGTTGGGAACTCATCGGATATGATAGTCTAGCAAAATCCAGCCATACGGTAGCTGGAACCCAAGAATGTCCAAATCGCCGGTAGCGCCTGATACTTTTAAAACACAAAATACGCGATTTTTGAAAGTTATGCTCTCAATTATTTTTTTCGAATGAAAAGTTGTGACTGACTTTTTTTGCTCGTTCATTTAGACCCGTTTTTTATGTATCCTTAAAATATAGACATAACTGGAAAGTACTGGATTAGGTAATTTTAGGTAATCCCCAAACCACCGTTTTTACTACAAGAGCATAATAAGTCATATGAACGACATACAACAACAGTTTTTATCGTCTTTGTTACAGTGCGGAACGCCTATAACGGCGTTGCCAACCCCTAAATTTTCTTGTAAAAAGTGTGACTTCTACACTAACAAAATCAGTAACTATAACGAGCATTTGCTTACGAAGAAGCACAAGATTACCTCGATTACCGTTCCAGCAGAATGTCCGAATTTGGCACCACCCGCCGTTCCGGCTCCAGACCCATCAAATACGGAAGAAACGTATGAACCATCGATGTCTAGAAAAACATACAATTGTAAAACGTGTAATAAATCCTATTTTTCAAAAAAAGGTGTATGGCAACATTCTAAAAAGTGCCAATCAACACCGGCGCCCATCCCAAAACCAGAATCATCAGATAAAACAACAATCGAGACAATTGCCGCAAATATGATGGAAATGTATAAATCAAATCAGGCTCAAATGATACAGTTAATCACGGCAGTTCTAACAAATGTTAGAACGAATATGACTCCTTCGTCAGAATCAACCAACGCCAATAACAACAATACGGTAAATAATGTAACAGTTCACGGTGATATGACGAATACAACAAACAACGCAAATAATACGTTCAATATGAATTTCTTCTTGAACGAGCAATGTAAAGATGCGATGAATATGAGTGATTTCATAAAAGCGATAGAACTAGATTCCGATGATATGGAGAATGTGGGAGAACACGGCTTTGTAAAAGGTATTTCAACGATCTTTATGAACAATCTTGAAAAAACGGACATAAGCAAACGCCCAATACATTGTACTGATAGTAAGAGAGAGGTTTTATATATTAAAGATGACGACAAATGGGAGCGCGATGGTATAAATAGCAAGAAATTGATAGATGCAGTTAAGGTTCTAGATCACAAAAACTATATGATGATTCGTGAATGGGTTAAACAACACCCAGAGTGTGAAAATAGTGCCACCCGGGCTAATGATTTCTACATGAAATTAGCAAGGGTGGCAGATAATAATCAAGACGAAAATATAGCCAAAGTAATCAAACGGGTCATTCAACACGTCGTCATCGACAAAAAAGAACTCGCCAATCAATAAAAAATAAAACCAATCTATAATAAAATCACCAAATTTGATGTTATTATAATCTATTCATCAAACATATCCGATATCAACGTCAATAGAATAACCACCCCCACAGTACCCAACGGTAAAAACTCAATCATCCGACACGATATAATATATATCATGTGATAAGATTTATACCTTTTATCACATCCCTCCCACCACCCCCTCCAAATCCGCAATCCGGATATGCGGCAACTCCGTATGCGCCTCCCAGAAATATTTAAAATACGACCACTTAAAGTCCAGTTTATCGCAGTAATAATGCGAATACTCTCGCTTCAGCTTCTCCGCCACTGCCGGTGGTAAAAGCCCGTGACCCGACATCGGCAGCACGTAACACAATTGAACGAGATCGCGTACAGGGTTCGGAGGCGCACCCTCCGTAAACATCGCGGTATCCGTATGCGGGATATAACGCACCAGGTCCTTCAACAACGGTGCATAGGGATACTTATACGTCCACCGCCAATCCACGCAACCCGACGAATAATACCGCATCGTCCATTCGAGACCCTCAATGTAATTCACGCAAATCATACGCACCCGGTCGACGCCGCCGCCGCTGCTCTTAAACAAATCAATCTCGAACAACGCATCATAATACCGATACTCCCAATTCTCGCGGAATGGGTCGATATACTTTTCAGTCGCGCGTTCCTGGAGCGGGATGGACATAA
>Ga0214923_10009335_pt1 | contig 10233 bp, 8 predicted proteins | sample LL1510_MetaG_FD_177993 | JGI IMG/M metagenome (GOLD analysis project Ga0214923, IMG submission 177993) | Freshwater microbial communities from Lake Lanier, Atlanta, Georgia, United States - LL-1510 | ecosystem: Environmental > Aquatic > Freshwater > Lake | place: USA: Georgia | collected 2015-10-15
CGGATGCGGCGCCCAACGTATCGATTTATCAGAACATCACGGTGGATGCGCGCGCTGACCGCGCAAGTGTGATCGCTGCCATGCACCAAGCGAAGGAGTCGGCCAAGCTCGAAATACTGCGTTCACTGCAGCGCGGCGGAGCCTTCAATCAAGCACTGGCACGGTAGTCCCTTGAAGGCACACGAAAAACGAGGCATCGATGGCTAAGTGGATGATACGGCGAGACCGATGACCTCGCCGTACCGTGGAAAGTGAGGGCAGATTGCGGGCTTTCCGCCCCGCCTGATCTGGCGCTGCAAGACGCATCGAAAGGCCCCATCCCAGTCTTACAACAGCAAGCGCACGCTCGCATCTGCCAGGCTAGTGCGCCCGCATCATCATGTGAGCGGGGTGTTCGGGTGATCGGCACGGGTTGCATGTGGCGCAATACCTTCAAGCCGCCCGCACTATGTTGATAACGGCGATCTGTAAGCTCTTCGATAACGATCATCTTGTGATGACGTTATGAAAATGCATCCCATGGAGTCTCATCATCACCATCCGTTGGACATCAAGCGAGCCACCACCTAGCTCGACTACGTGGGAGTTGCGATACAACACGCAAACCTTTAGCTCCCCGCTCACGCAGTCCACGCAAGTCGTTGCACTACCCGGGGCGCGTTGGCTCACCCAATGGCAATGGGATGCGCTCAGCGGCCCTCGTTATAGCCAGCTCATGGCGCTGCTTGCCTCGCTTCGTGGCCGCTTGCAGCCCATCTCGTTGCCACACCTTGGGTTTGTGGTGCAGTCGGCCTTTCCCGACGTGCTGCGTACGGTTCAGTCGGCATCCGCCCATACGATCGCGTACAACGGTTTTGCGATTGCAGCGGGCGACCGGATCGGATGCGAAAACGATGAGGTCAAGATCGTGGTTGCGGCAACGGCGACAAGTCTCACCATCGAGCCCGCGTTTCGGGTGCTGCCCTCTGTCGGTTCAAGCGTAACGCTTCGCGCTTACTCGCGCATGCGGCTTGACCATGATGGACTTGCCACCCAGGTAAGTCCGGGCGGGATTTATGCCCTCAGTGCATCCTTTAGCGAGGTGCTCTAAGTCATGCCTAGAACCCTTAGCGCTGCAGGCCTGGCAGGCAGCCAAGCATCGAACTTCCAAGCAGCACTTTTAGTGTGGCTTGATTTCCCCTCGGGGGCAGTGCGTCTCACGAATGCGTCCTCACCGATGCTGTGGCAGTCGCAGCGCTACACGGCCGTTGGCAGTTTGGGTGCGGTGGAGGCTATTACCGAGGCAAGTGACCTTTCGGCAAGCGGTGTACGCATGACACTTTCCGGCATCGATCCATCGCTCATGGCGCTTGCCCTGACGGATCCCTACCAGGGCCGGCGCGGACAGGTCAGGCTGGCACTGCTCGATGATGCATCGGGGGTTATCGACACGCTTGTGCTTTTCGACGGCAAGATCGACACAATGCAAATCACACTGGGTGAGACGGCTCAAATCCAACTGACACTCGAGCACCGCCTCATCGATGCGCAACGACCGCGAACCCGACGCTACACCCACGAAGAACAGTTGCTGCGGGATCCTGCCGATCGAGGCCTTGAGTATGTGGTGGCCGTTCAGAACCTTGATCTGCGATGGGGTCAGGCCGACGCTCAAGGCAGCAATGCCCAAGGGGGCGGCAATCCGTCGGGCGGCTTTTCTGATCTTCAGGAATCGGGGGCTTGAGGCAACGTGGCTCAGTGACGCTCCAGGGTCATCTTAGGGATATCACCGATCGGACCACAAGGGTTGCACTTGCATACGTTTGGGAGACTCTGCGCGAGTGGTCCATCACCTTTTGTATTGAAAGCCTAGGTCGTTACACCGGGCTAAGCGGACCGTTTAGGGTGTCTTTGCGACTTAACTTTGTAGTAGCCGCTGCCGATAAGCCTCCCTAAGTTTTGCAAGCTCTTTCGACGCGGTGGCCTTTCGTGTTTTGGATGCTGCGTTGTCCGTGAGTTCTCCCACGAGCGATTTCATGCGCGAGCCCATCGCACTGCGATCGGGGTCATCTGCCCCTGCATGAAGCGCAATCATCAAGGCGTCTGTGAAATCGTCCATCAGTACTTAACGGCGCAAAAAGTCGGCGGAAGTTAGCCCGAATCTGTTTAGCTTTTCCACTTGGTTAACGGTTAAATCCCGAACGAGGCGTTTCACGGATGCTCGATCAGCGACCTCATGGCTATGCTCGCCGCGCGGACTGGCCCGAAAGGCTCATGGCTTTGATGACTACCAGGCAATCGACCCCATTTGCTTGGGGAGAGCACGACTGTTGTCAGTTTGCAGCGGCAGCCATTCAGGCAATGACCGATCACAACCCACTCGAGTCGCTTGGCTATCACGACGCACGATTGGCGATGCGGATCCTTCACGCGGAAGGTGGCCTTCAGCGTGCGGTGCAGGCGCGCCTTGGCGCATCAAAGCCTGTGACGCTTGCCATGCGGGGCGATATCGCCTTGCTTCCGCTACGAAAGCGCGAAGCCTTAGGGGTTGTCATCGGCCAATCAGCTTATTTTGCTGCGCCCAAGGGCTTGAGTGAACGACCGATTTCGTGTTGCACCGTGGCATGGAGTGTTTGATTGCCCCAAGTTGCTGCTTACTTTGCTGCTGAATACCTTGCTGCCGAAATCGCTTGGACTGCGGTTGAAACGCTCACCCTCGACATCGTTGGCTTTCAGGCGGTCTCTGCCGCTTCGACCTTTGCCATCGCTGCAGGTGCAAGCCAACTGCTGGGACGCGGGGCGACATCGTCGCTTGCCGATCAGGTGCGCGGTCAGCAGATCAATTTTCGCTCGTCAACGGCAGCCCGAAATCTGATTTACGGCCGCTATCTGGTGGGCGGGCCCATCATCTTTGCCAAGGCGGGTAACACACACTTTGATGGGATAAGGCGAACGACGGGACCGGGCGAAAACGCGTATCTGCACCTTGTGATTGCACTTGCAGATCATGGGATTGATGGCATTGAAGCGGTGTACTTTGGCGATGAACCTCTTGAGCTCGCCGATCGCATGCAAGGCGGTCAGGTGACCGAAGGCCGCTATGCACAGCGGGCGAGGATTCGCTACGCGCTTGAAGGCGGGGTTCCCTATACGGAACTCGTTGAAGAGTCCTCAGGGGCATGGACGACCGCCCATCGCCTCACAGGTATCAGCTCGCTTTATGCAAGACTACAGTTTGATCCGAGCGTTTATAGCGGTATACCAACCATAAGGGCCCTTGTTCGCGGGAAAAAAGTGTTTGACCCGCGCATAGGGCTTACGAGCTTTTCATCAAACCCAGCGCTTTGCATTCGCGATTACCTTTTAAGCGCTTACGGTCTGGGTGCAACGCTTGATGAGATCGATGAGGCAAGTTTTATCGCAGCGGCCAACCTCTGTGATGAACCCGTGCAGGCAGCAGCCATCACCCAACCCCGCTACGCCTTACATGGGGTGGTCTCCTCAGAGACAGCACCGCGTGAGGTCCTTGGCGCGATGCTCAGTACCTGTGGCGGGCAACTGATCTTTACGGATGGTCGCTACCGGCTAAAAGCCGCAAGCTTTGAGGTACCGTCGCGCATCATCAGCGCCGATGATTTGAGGGGCGCGGTCAGCATCCAAACACGGCTGCCTCGCCGTGAGCTCTTTAACCGCGTCAGTGGCGTCATTGCCGATGCGCAAATGCTCTACACACCGACTGAGTATCCGGCGGTTGCCAGTACCTACTTTCGGGCACGGGACGGAGGCGATGAACTGAGCTTTAGGCTTGATCTGGGTTTTACAACCGATCGACTCCAGGCGCAGCGCCTTGCCAAAATGGCGCTGATGCGATCAAGACAAGCCATCAGTGTGGCGCTGCCTTGTAAGCCTGCGTGCATGGGCGTGGCCGTGGGCGATGTCGTGTCGCTCACCCTTGATGCATTAGGCTGGCAGCTCAAGCCCTTTCGGGTTGTGGGCTGGGGCATGACGCCTGAGCTTGGAGTGGATTTGCAGCTTCAAGAAGATGCCGCTTCTTCTTATGCATGGGAAGCAGACGATGCCGTGGATGATGCGCCTGACTCATCGTTAAGTCTGCTTGGCAGCATGGCAGCACCCACAGGGCTTGAAGTCACCAGCACGGCTGCGATCCAACCCGACGGTACGACCCATCCCGCGGCGCAATTAAGTTGGCACCCCATCACAAGCGCATTGGTTACGAGCTACGAGGTGCACTACCAGCCAAGCGGCGATGATGGCTGGCAGATCGCTCAGACAATGGCAAGCACGATGACGCTTTCGGGCGTCTTCCTGGCAGCGACCACCTATCGCTTCAAAGTGCGTGCGCTTTACGGGAGCGCAAGTGCCAGACGTGTGGGGCCTTTTTCGGAGACAGTCAGCAGCGTGATCGCTAAAGACCTCATCCCACCTCAAGCGCCCACCGACCTTAGCGCAATCGCTGGACATGGGTCGATTTCGTTGCGCTGGAAGAACCCGTCCGACCCAGATCTCTTAGGCATTGATGTCTACGAGGCCACAAGCGACGATCGAGCCACAGCGGTCGCCATCGCACGGGTTTCTGCCAATGCATTCACTCGTGCTGGGCTTGCCCCGAGCGTCACCCGCTACTACTGGCTGCGCGCCGTGGATGATTCGGGCAACGTCGGGCCTTGGTCTCAGGCAACAGGGGTTGGCGCTACGACGCTGCCTGCTTTAGTCGACGGTAAGGACGGACAAAACGGCACCAACGGTGTGGATGGAAAGCCTGGGCGGGATGGGATAGACGGGCGCCCAGGACGCGATGGCGTTGATGGCGCGCCTGGTCGACGCGGCTCGGTAACGGTCGCTCTGAACGTGGGCGTAACCTATTGGTCAGATGCATCTGCCAACGCCGCGATATCAGGTGCAGGTTTTGGGGTGCCACTAAACCGTGACATCGTCACACTCTATAACGCGGCGGGTGCATTTTCTGAGACACGCTTTTATGACCAAGGCAGTTGGCTTGCACTTACCAGCTACATCAATGGCAACCTGTTGGTCAGTGGCACGCTCTCAGCATCAAAGCTATCAGCGGGCTCGATTCTTAGCAGCACGGCCGGCACAGAGGTCAGCATCAATGGCCCCGATGGCAGCGATCAGTCGGCTATCCGCATTCGAAAAACGAATCCAGTGCTGGGTCCGGCCTTGTGGATCGACGACAAATCGAGCTACGTCGCCTATTACCCGATGGCAGTATCGAGTAATGGAGAGGCTGCAATTTTTTACTCCTACGGCACCACGGGTTCGTACGTGGTACAGATTGCAACCGAGGACTATGGCTCGCCGAACATTCCAATTGGGCTTGACGTCAGAGGTAACTTTAACGGACCTTCAGGACAGTTCATCTCCAGAGCGATATCGGGGACGGATAAGCCCGCAGCACGTTTTCTAGGCGCGTCATCCCAGATCCGTCTCGGCATGGCGGGCTACGCTTTTTACATCAATGCTGGGGTTGGCGGACCATTCACCGGTGCGCATGATGGCTTAATGCTGAACTCAATCAAGGCCGATGCCGGCGATATCCTCACCGATGACCAGTTAGTCCGAAAGAAATCCATCAGCGATACGATTTGTAGCGTTACGCCTTCAACCGAACCGGCAAAAGCAGCCCTTGGAGTGTTGAATCGGCGCGAACCCTTATCGCTTGAGAATCTTCCTGCAGCACTTGTGGTGCATGAGATCTCACTCGCTATCAACGATCGAGGCGACCAGATGCAGTACCCGGTGCCGTCAGTTGAAGCCCTGGAACGCTTGGGTACTCATGATGTCGTGATCGTGAATGCTTTGGGCGAGGGACAAGTCAACGTGTGCGGCGAAGGGGGTGCTATCGCACCCGGCGATCTGATTCAAACCAGCACGATGCCTGGCAAAGGCATGCGGCAAGCCTCAAACATAGTCCAGTCATTCAGCGTAGCACGTGCCCGGGAGTCAGCGCAGTTTGATAGCCCCAATGAAGAGAAGCAAATCGCATGCATTTATCTTTGTGGCTGATCCACGATCAATTCGCACCTTAGCAAAAAGCATATCGATACTTGCTCTAAAGGCTACATAGGTAAACAAGCTACATGAGGTCGTTAAGTGATGGTTGATGAACGCATCGGTCTTGTGCAGGGCGATGATCTACCCTTCATCAGACTACAGTTTTCCGATGCTCAAAGCGGCGCACCGCTTAACTTAAGTGACCCCGAGGTTGTGGTTCACGTGCACTTTCGTGGTCACCGGCAAAGTTCGATTCGCTTCAGTACAGTTTGCGAAAAGGTCGATGGCGGCATGCAAGGCGTGGTGCGATTTAACTTTGCTGACGGCCTTCTCGATGTACCCCCGGGGCTTTATGAGGCCGAAGTTGAAATTGACTTTGAGGGCCAAAAGCAAACGATCTACGATCCGATTCGCTTTGTGGTGCGCGAACCCCTGCAATCCTGATTTGATGAATGTTCGTTCGAAGCACGGGTTGATCCCTTGACTTACGAAGTCATTCTTTAAACCGATGAGTTAGTAGACTGCCGCTGAGCCGTTCGTTGTTGCCCATGCCCGGAGGACGCTCGAAGAAGCGAGCCTTGTTGTGGCCTCTACCCCTTGAATCCCTAAGTCTCGCGTTCATTGCGCGCGCCCTTTCCCTTCCCCCTTGTTCTTTACCGATCTAACACTCAGTACGGAGGCAATTATGTCGGCGATGTCCGATTACTTGGAAAACAAGCTCATCGATCAACTCTTTCGCGGCCAAACTGCACCGCCCACGGCGAGCCTTTATGTGGGCTTACTCACATCGGCACCCAGTGATGCAGGTGGTGGGACTGAAGTTTCGAGTAATGGCTACGCGCGCGTGAGCGTTGGAGCAAGCCTTGCTAACTGGTCAGGCACCCAAGGTGCAACCACGACTACGGTGTCTACGGGATCCTCCGGGCAAACGAGCAATAACGTCGCCATCACGTTTCCCACGCCCACGGGCAACTGGAACACGGTGACGCACTTTGGCCTTTACGATGCGGCAACTTCAGGCAATTTGCTTTTTTATGGCACCTTAACGATTGCAAAAACCATTAATCAGGCTGATACCGTGACGTTCCCACCCGGATCACTTGCCATCACCTTTGCCTGATCGGGACTCGCAGGTTCATTGATGAGTCTTGCTCGTCATACTTATGATCTAGCGTCTAGATCGTTGTTAAAGACGACTTAGCATGCTACTTAATGGTTCGGCATTAAACGTTGGATGGCTTAACGGTGCAACAGGCACAGTCAAGTCACTGGCTTGCCTTGCCTGGTGTCGTGCTTCACAGCAAGCTTTGCTCGCATCTGCAAAAACCTGCCATTCGCAATCAGCAGCGATCAGTGATGTTCTCGGATCGGCTTCGATCCAAAAGACGATCGATGTGCAGGCCCTTGCAACCGAGCATGTCAGTGCCTGGCTTGCACTTGGCTTTCAGCTAAGGGGTGACGGTAGCGCGCAGGCACAGATGGCTGGGGTGCTTCAGAAGATCGTGGCGCTTGGGGCTGGCACGAGTGCCCAGGTGCAAATCCAAGCAAACGCGCAAGCTAGGGCAACCGTCGACTTTAGCCTTCAGGGTCAGGTGCTCAGTACGGCTGCAAGTCTTGTTACGATCGCCCGGGAGGCCAAGCTTGCGAGCAGTGCTCTGGGACAAGCGTCCTCAACGGGTGACACGTCGGTTGCCTATGCAGTGTCCGGCCATCTACGAGCGCAGGCAACTGGCGTAAGCAGTCCAGCCAAGGCGATAAGCCTTATAGGCTGTGCCATGGGTGTTGTTCAAACCCAGGCTGTGCCAACGCTCCACGTGATGCTTGAAGGTGTTGGAGAAGTTAGTGCCCATGGATCGGGTGCACTTTATGTGATCGAGTCGCTTAAAGCCCATGCGAGCGGTTTGGCCGTGGGCATGGCATCACTTTTGAAAACGAACGGGCTTGAAGCGTCGAGCACGGTACGATCGCTGATGCAGGGGCAGTTGGGCGCAAGGCTTTTCATCGCTTCGCAACTCGATGCGGCGGTTCAGGCTCAAGCCCTACTCACAAAGCTCTGTACCATGGTGGCAGACGCTGAGGTGAGTGCTCAAGCCCTGGCAGCCGGGGGCGTGCTTCATCACTGCGAAAGCAACGCTTTTGTTCACGTTCAGATGCAAGGTGGGCTTGCGAGCGAAAAGCCCCTTGAAGCCTTAACCTTCTCGCAAGTGGCAGGTTACGCGCTGGCAAGCCTTGATATACCGCTTCAAGCGCTTACCGCTCAAGCAATCGCGAGCGTGCAGGGCCTAGCATCGCTTTCTAAACGCTGCGATGCTGCCTGCTTTGCTGTGACGCAACTCGATGGTCAGGGCTTGATCACCAAAACGAGCGAAGCTTTTGGCAGGGCTTATGGCTACGTTTCGGCGGAGGTCGTGCTGACGAAACTGTGCGAGGCGCAGGGCCTTGGGTCTGTTCAAAGCTTTGCAGCCAGTGATCTTTCAAAACCCATAGCAATCATTGCGGCTATTGGAAAGACGCAAACCCTTGGGGATGCTTACCTTTTAAAGCACCTCACCGTGAGCGCACAGGCTCTGGTTGTAACGCAAACGCATCTCAGCCTTGAGCGTCCTCTGCAGTCCATCACCGCGCATGGCGAGGTGCAGTCCTCAGGCCTTGCATTCATGGCCAAACTGATCGGTGGGGTAGCTGCAGGTGGCGTGGCGCAAGTCATGGCGCAGGCGCAATTAACCAAACCCATTAGCGTTACATCGCAAGCAGTGTCATCGGTGATCGCTCTAGCAGCGATCAACAAACCCCTTGCACTTGCAGCATCGAGCAGCGCAGCGCTTGACGGTGAGGCAGCACTTGAAAAAATGCTGGCAATCCATGCCCAAGCAAAGGCTTTAAGCGGTGCTCAAGCACTCGTTGAAAAGTCACTAGCTCTATTTGCTGATGCGCATGTGAGCACGCAGACCCAAGCGCTCGATATTACGAAGCGACTTGCCTTGCAGGCCCAAGCGATCACGACCACTACAGCCGATGCATTCCTTCTAAAAACAATTGACGCGCACGCGCAAGCCGTTGCCAGCCTCAGTGCCGAGGCAAGCTGTACCAAGACCTCCCAAGCGCAAGGTGCGTGTGTTGCCCTTTCTCGTGCAAGCGTCGATCTTCGTATCCCCTTGGGCGGTTCCTTACGATTCGAAAATCTTGCTTGGGGTACTTGCAGCCTTACCAAGCGCCTTGATGGGGCTGGCGATGCGCCGATACTAGTGTCACCCAAACTCAACCATGCGGTGTGGATGGCAGGACAGTGGATTGCCCTCACGGCGCTTGACGATGCCATGGTGCTGGTGACCAAGCGCCTTGATGGTTTTGATGTGGCCTTAAGCGTGGTGCAAAGCGCGCATCTGAAAAAACTCTATCAGCACAAGTCACTACGAGTGGGCGCATGCGCACTTAATGCACAGATGCAGGTGCGGGTCGAATCCGTTCGTGTATCGATGCTCTGAGCTAAACGAAATGAATCACCATGCCGATTATTTTTGCAAATAACGCCGTTTCAACGCTTGCGGCATCCATTACAAGTAGCGCTTTGAGTTTCTCGGTAGCTGCAGGGGACGGAAATCTCTTTCCTTTGCCACTGGCAGGTGAGTACTACCTTGTGACCCTCACCAATACCGCAGGTTCTATAGAGATTGTGAAAGTGACTGCGCGAACAGGCGATGTGATGAGCTTAGAGCGTGGTGCTGATCAGTCAAGCCCGCGCGCTTGGGCGGCAGGTGATCGGGTTGAGTTGCGCTTAACGCGTGCAGCGCTTGGTGAGTTTGTCCAGCAGGGGCAACTTGTGACCTTTGAGGGTCGCATCACGGACATTGAAGCCTTAGCACTCGCTGGCTTGTGATCGGCGCGGGAACGGCGATTCGCTTTGCGTTTGCACCTAAGCGTTCACACCCCTGATTGGATGATTCGAGATGCGAGTCAAAAGGTACGTCAACTGTATCGATATAAATAGTGGAAGTGTTCGCAGACTGTGAACGACGCCCAGGCGCAAACTAAACAAAGGAGGGCTTAAGGTCATGCCCGTTGACTTTACAACTTATAGCAATACGCTTCAGGCACGCTTAAATGGCGTCTCGGGATCAACCACCGCGACTGAGCTTTTACTGCTTGCCAAGGCCTCTGAATCATCCATTGGTAATGCCAATGTTTCATCGGTGAATGCTGCAGGCACCACTCAAGTGGCGG
>Ga0214923_10009336_pt1 | contig 10232 bp, 10 predicted proteins | sample LL1510_MetaG_FD_177993 | JGI IMG/M metagenome (GOLD analysis project Ga0214923, IMG submission 177993) | Freshwater microbial communities from Lake Lanier, Atlanta, Georgia, United States - LL-1510 | ecosystem: Environmental > Aquatic > Freshwater > Lake | place: USA: Georgia | collected...
CCGTGCCGGGGCCAGTGAGCCCTTCAGAGGAATGGCGGTCACCGAGAGATTGTGGTTGAGACCACGACCCGACACGATCACATTGGTCGAACCATCGCCGTACGTGCAGCCAACGGCCGTTGACGCATCGGTGAGAAGTTGCACGGTCGCGCCGTGTAATGAGACCGAGACGACCCGTCCCACGAGCCCTCCGTTGGCGACGACCGGCATGCCCACCATCACCCCTTCGTTGCGACCTTTGCCAATTCCGATGGAGGCGACAAAGTTCGTCGGCGACAGTTCGGTGACCGGGGCGGCAATCGTTGGGAGTGAGCCGACGAAGGGTACGTTGAGCTCGTCAGTTAACTGTTGCAGCTGTCGCTCCAGCGCGTCGATTCGGTTGGCCTTGGTCTGGGCCACACCGACTTGGTGTCGTAGCTGTCGATTCTGAGCGACGACGTCGGCGTAGTTCAACGCACCGCTAAATAGATGTCCTATCGGTCGGGCCGCGAGATTGAGCGTCCAGTTCACCGGTGCGGTGACGAGGTTGCCCGCAGCACGAATACTGGCGAAGACACCACCCGAGAGCTGGACGAGCGCGACGACAATCACGAAGGCCGTAAAGCCAATGAAGAAACGGCGGCGCCGACGACTCGTCGCCATGGACTACCGCGTCTGGGTTGTCTTGAGGAGCTCGAAATAGTCCGGCTCCTCCAAGCAGCGTCCCGAACCGATCGCCACGCAGTTCAGGGGGTCGGGCGCAATCACGATTGGCATGTTCGTCTCCGCTTGTAGACGAGCGTCAAGTCCGTGGAGCAGTGCCCCGCCACCGGTCAGCACGATTCCGCGCTCCATGATGTCAGCGGCGAGTTCAGGCGGTGTGCGATCTAACGTCACCTTGACGGCGTCCACAATGGCCGTCACCGCTTCGTTGATGGCTTCGCGAATCTGGGCGGTGGAGATCACCACAGTCTTCGGCAAACCCGTGACCAGGTCGCGTCCTCGAATTTCCGCGTTGAGCTCTTCTTGAAGGGGGTAGGCCGAACCCAACTGCATCTTGAGTTCTTCGGCCGTTCGCTCACCCAGAGCGAGGCGGAAGTGCTTCTTGACATAGTCCACGATGGCCTCGTCGAGTTCGTCGCCGCCAATGCGAATCGATTGGCTCGTCACCATGCCACCGAGAGACACCACAGCAACTTCCGTCGTTCCACCACCGATGTCGACAACCATGTTGCCGATCGGTTCGCTAATAGGTAGTCCGGCTCCGATGGCGGCGGCCATCGGCTCTTCGATGATGTAGGCGCGACGAGCGCCGGCATACTCAGCCGCTTCAATCACTGCGCGACGTTCCACGCCGGTGATACCGGAGGGAACGCAGATCACCATGCGCGGCTTCGCGAACCGACGTTGATGCACTCGCAAGATGAAGTACCGCAACATCGCCTCGCACACATCAAAGTCCGCAATCACACCGTCCTTCAAAGGACGGATCGCTTGGATGTTGTTTGGGGTGCGGCCAATCATTCGCTTGGCTTCGGCGCCCACGGCGAGAGGCTTGCCGTCGTTGACGTTGACCGCCACCACGGACGGCTCGTTCAAAACGATGCCACGGCCCTTGACGTAGACCAGCGTGTTCGCTGTTCCAAGGTCCACGGCCATGTCGCGACCCAGCAGATTAAACCGACTATCCACCATAAAAACCCTTAAGTCGACGCCGGTGCGTCGTTAGTTCCTACAGGCTAGGCGTTCGTTTGGGCCTTGACGGGTCGTTAGGCCAATGAGGGAAAGAAAAGGCGAATCTCCCGTTCGGCCGACTCGGGTGAGTCCGAGCCGTGGATGAGGTTTTCCGTCATTTCAATGGCCAGATCGCCACGGATAGTGCCCGGAGCCGCGTCCTTGGGGTTGGTCGTTCCCATGAGGTTGCGCACCACCTTGTACGTGTCGGCCGGCCCTTCAATCACTAGGAGCAAGGCCGGTGAACGTGTAATGAAGTCAACGAGGTCACCGAAGAATGGCTTGCCCGCGTGTTCGCCATAGTGCTGCTCGGCCGTCGCCCGGTCGATCTGACGTAACTCGGCGGCCACGACGCGAAGTTGCTTGCGCTCGAGTCGACCAATAATTTCACCGATGAGACGGCGCTCTACTCCGTCGGGCTTCACAATGACAAACGTGCGGTCCATGAGACCAATCTACTCGGCGACCTAACGGTGCTGAAACGGCAGAGCCAGCAGTGCGGCGCGGAGATCGCCAACGAGATAGAGACTGCCGGCGATAACGATTTGATCCTCGGGTTGACTCTGTGTACGTGCGTAGCGCAGGGCCTCACGTGGATCGCTCACCACCGTCACGTCGCCACCACGTTCACGAATATGTTCCGCGATTAGTTCGGCCGACTGAGTACGGGGTGAAAGAGGTTCGCAGACCACGAACTCCGTGACGCCGAGAGTTAGAAGAGGTTCCACCATGTCGGGAACCTCGCGACCCGTCAACATGCCAAGAACAACTCGTCGCTCCCCCACGAGATGAAAAGCTTCATCGAGGGTGGCCGCCAGAGCCCTCACGCCGGCGGGATTGTGCGCGCCATCAATCACAATTAACGGATAGTTCTCGAGAACCTCCATCCGGCCGGGCATCACCACATTGGCGAAGGCACTCGCCACCACGTCGTGACTGAGCGCGCGGTCCAGAAACTCTTCGACCGCGACGACGGCGACCAGGGCGTTCGCCCCCTGGTGAATCCCGTGCAAGTTCAACTGCATTTCGTCGTAACTGGCGCGAGGCGTGGAGAAGCTAAGTAACCGCCCGCCCACCGCCAAGTCGTTGGACTCCAACTGAAAGTCTCGACCTCGCATGACCAAGGGGCATCCGAGTTCGTCGGCACGATCCTGCGCGATGTCGGCCACGACGAGGTCATCGGTGCCCAGGACTGCGACACCGTTACCTCGAAAGATGCCCACTTTGTCGTGGGCAATGTGAGCAACTGTAGGTCCCAGAACTGCCGTGTGGTCGAGGTCGACGTTGGTGAGAACAGATACCGCAGCATTGATGACATTGGTCGAGTCCCACGTGCCGCCAAGGCCAACCTCGATGACGCCAACTTCAACGCCCATGTCAGAGAAGTGCAGGAACGCTCCGACAGTCAAAATTTCAAAGCGCGTTAGGCGAACGCCAATCGCTTCTTCAACATCAGCCAGTCGACTCAAGAGAACTGTGAACGCGCTATCGGAGATGGGTTCACCATTTACCGCAATCCGTTCGTTTATCCGCTGTAAATCGGGTGACAAAAACGTTCCGACGGAAAAGCCTTGTTCGGCTAGCAGCGTTGAAATCAGAGTTGTCGTCGTACCCTTTCCGTTGGTGCCCGTGATGTGAATCATGGGATAGTCCTCTTCGGGATGCGCTAACGCCGCGAGAGTGTCACGAATGGGCTGCAACGTCGGAACGTCAGCGCGATTCGGCGCTACCTTTTCAAAGTCAACGTGCGACTCGAGCCACGTGAGCGCTTGCTTCAGTGTGACAAATCGCACTAGCTGGCGCGGCGCTGACGTGTCTTCGCCTTACGAAGTTCAATCAGCGGACCGGCTTCCTTGCGCACTGCCGCCGCCGTGACAACACAGCGCTGCACGTCCTTACGGCCTGGAATGTCAAACATGGTGTCTAAGAGAACATCTTCGACGATCGAACGTAAGCCTCGCGCGCCGGTGCCCCGGGCAATCGCGAGCCGGGCTACCTCGTGAAGGGCCTCTGGTTCGAAGACCAACTCCACGTCATCGATTTCAAAGATGCGCTGGTACTGCTTGATGAGTGAATTTTTAGGTTCGGAGAGGACCGAAACCAACATCGATTCGTCAAGTTGCTCCACCGCACCTACGACAGGGAGTCGTCCAATAAATTCGGGAATCAGACCGAACTTCACGAGATCTTCTGGCAGGACGTGCCGGAATATATTGGCGTCGCCGTCAGTCTTTCTTTCGACCGGCTGACCAAAGCCGATGCTCTTTTGACCCATACGACGTTCAATGATCTTGTCGAGCCCAGCGAACGCTCCGCCGACAATGAACAGAATGTTGGTCGTGTCAATCGTGATGAACTCTTGATGCGGATGCTTGCGACCACCCTGGGGCGGAACCGAGGCCACGGTGCCTTCCAAGATCTTGAGCAGCGCCTGCTGCACACCTTCGCCCGACACATCTCGCGTGATGGAGACGTTCTCTGACTTGCGAGCAATCTTGTCGATCTCGTCGATGTAGATGATGCCTCGTTCGGCGCGCTTCACATCAAAGTCGGCGGCCGTGAGCAGCTTCAAGAGAATGTTCTCTACGTCCTCGCCGACGTAACCAGCTTCGGTGAGTGCCGTGGCATCGGCGATGGCGAAGGGGACATTCAACATCTTGGCCAAGGTCTGGGCGAGGAAGGTCTTGCCGCATCCCGTCGGACCGAGCATCAAGATGTTGGACTTGGCTACTTCGACATCGTCGTCACGCTTCGATCCTGTCTGGATCCGCTTGTAGTGGTTATAGACAGCTACCGAAAGAATCTTCTTCGCCGACTCTTGGCCAATCACGTACTCATCGAGGTAGCCAGCGATGTCGCGAGGCTTCGGGAGTTCTTCGAGGGCGAGAAGGGGGCGTTCGCCGAGCTCTTCGTCGAGGATGTCACGACAGAGATCGACACATTCGTTACAGATGTAGACGCCGGTACCTGCAATCAGCTTTCGAACCTGCCGCTGGCCCTTCGAGCAGAAATTGCACTTGATGGCGTCGGCTGAATCTCCAATTTTTGCCATGGTTGACGACCTTCCGACACGGCTCCACCCGTACCAGAGTGTACGACCTTGGTCGGACCAAATGGAGGAATTGGGAGGTGCCTAGGCCCGACGGGAGATGACTTCGTCAATGACGCCGTACTGTACGGCTTCTTCGGCCGTCATGATGAAGTCGCGATCCGTGTCTTTGGCAATTCGTGCCACATCTTGGCCGGTGTCGTCGGCGAGCATCTCGTTAAGGAGATCGCGCATGCGGAGAATCTCCTTGGCCTGTAGTTCGATGTCCGAGGCCTGACCACCGACGCCACCCCACGGCTGGTGCAGGAGCACCCGAGCGTGCGGCAGGGCGTAACGCTTGCCCTTGGTACCCGCGGCCAGCAGGACAGCTGCGGCGGAAGCGGCCTGGCCGAAGCAGAACGTTGAAACGTCCGGCTTGATGTACTTCATGGTGTCGTAGATGGCCAAGAGACCGGTGATGTCGCCACCTGGTGAGTTGATATAGAGGTGGATGTCTTTGTCGGGATCCTCCGACTCTAAAAAGAGCATCTGGGCACAGATCAAGTTTGAGACGGTGTCGTCGACCGGCGTACCAAGGAAGATGATGCGCTCGCGGAGAAGTCGCGAGTACAAGTCGTAGGCACGCTCGCCGCGAGATGACGACTCCACGACAGTCGGGACGAGGTAGTTATAGAAGCGGTACTGGTCGTTCATTGCCTTCACCCTACCGACCACTAGCCCCCGAATGCGTCGGACTGATTGGCCTCAAAGAGCGACTTGTCAATTTCGCCGCCCGACGGGTCAACATAGGTCACATTTTCGTAGAGCCACCGTGACGCCTTGAGCTTGGTGACTTCCGCACGGAAGGCGATGACGCGACCGCTATCGCGAAGATTCTCGCGTAGTACGTCCACATCAGCGCCCATGGACGTAGCCGTGGTTACCAGCTCCTCGTCGACCTCTTCGTCAGTAGCCACCAGATCTTCGACACGAGCGAGTGCCCGCAGGGCGAGGTCGACGCGAACGGCCTTCCTGGCGTCATCCTTCAACATGCCAATCAAGTCCTCAACGGTTTGGTTCGTCACGCGCAAGAAGGTCTCGAGTTCGAGGCCCTGGTTCGCGAGTCGGTGCTCCAACTCGTGCACTCGCGACTCCGTCTCACTCTCGACCAGAACTTCTGGCAGCAGCCCTTCTTCGATCAGTTCTCCGAGAGCCGCCAGCGTGGCGTCACGACGCGATATCTGCGCTTCTACGACCTTCATGCGCGAGATCTGCTGCCTCACGCCCTCACGGAGGCCGTCGACGGTTGCGAACTCGGTGTTCTCTTCAACCCATTCGTCGGTCAGCTCCGGCAGAACCTGTTCGTTCACTTCCTTTATGTCAAAGTCCCACTTCATCGGCACGCCACCCGGGCCGCGGCCAATGAGCTCGAGGTGTTCACCAGTCTTTAGACCCAGAATGAGTTCATCGACACCATCGGTGATTTGGTTCGTTCCGACCTCGTAGGTGTAGTCATCGACGTCAATAACATTCTCCGGATCGGCCGGATCTTCACCGCGCACGTGCAACACGACGTGGTCACCGGTGGCCACACCGCGCTCAACCTGTTGCAAGGTGGCGTCGTTGGTGAGTAGTGCCTTGATGCGACCATCTACCTCCTCATCGGTGGCGTACGGTGCCGGCACGGTAACGCGAAGACTGCGGTGACCGGCGAGAGGTAGTTCAGGTCGAACTTCAACCTCAGCTTCAAAGACGAGGTCACCCTCCAACTCACCACTCACTATGTGCACCGAGGGTTGACCGATGGGGTCGATCAACGTATCGGCGACGGCGCGGGCGTAAAAGTCAGGCAGGGCGGCGTTGAGCGCTTCAGCTCGCAACACCTGGGGCCCACCGATGCGAGCCTCGATCAGTGAGCGGGGCGCCTTCCCCTTGCGAAAGCCCTTCACCGAGATGTCGTTGGCGAAGGCCTTGGCGGTGGCGTCCATGGCAACGTCGATGGCTGATTCTTCAACCTCCACGGTCAACTTGACGCGGTTGTTCTCGAGGGTAGTAGCGGAAGCTTGCATAAGACCTAAAGGTTAGACCCTGGCGCTGGCACCCCCTCCGAGCAGAGTCAGTTCTAATCTGTTCCTATGAGCATTCGCCGCCGCCTGACTGGGCTCACCGCAATCCTCCTGGTCGCCGGCCTCGCCACCTCGGGCTCATCTTCCCTCTCGGCGGCACCAATCGGGGTCCGCAATGTCAACGTCGGCAGTGCCAACTCCTGTGCCGTCTTTACCGACAACTCCGTGAAGTGCTGGGGAGCACCTATCGGACAGCGCATGGACGACGAGCCGACGCAGTTTGACACTCGGCCGCAGGTCGTCCCCAACCTCGCGGCCATCTCCGTCAGCCTCAACTACCAGCACGCCTGCGCGGTGACGGCCGGCCGTCGGGTGGCCTGCTGGGGCGACAATGAGTTCGGTCGTGCCGGACAACCAGTTGCTACGACCACCGTTGAGGCACCCAAGTTCGTCCCCGGGTTAAGCGATGTTCTCAGCGTCACCACTGGTCGTGAACACTCGTGCGCACTCATGCTCGACGGCACCGTTGCGTGCTGGGGACGTAACACCTTCGGTCAGCTCGGTACGGGTGGCAACGCCAACTCCGTACCGACCCCCGTCTCACCCCGCAACGTCTCCGACGTGGTATCCCTCGCCGCTGGCGCGGCGAGCACGTGTGCGGTGACAAGCGCCGGACGAGTGTGGTGCTGGGGCTGGGGAGCTCAAGGGGAGTTGGGAAACGCAACGCGACTTTCCTCAAAGGTTCCCGTCATGATTCGATCTCTCAAACGCGTCGTCTCGGTATTTTCTGCGCAGTCAACTTTCTGTGCCATCAAGGCCGATACCACCGGTTGGTGTTGGGGTGCAGGTTGGTTTGGTCAACTCGGAAATGGCTCCGAGACCAGCTACACCACAAAGCCGGTGCAGATCGCAGACCTCGATGGCATCACCAGTATCTCGATCGACCAAGAGTCGGCCTGCGCGTTGACCTCCGACGGTTCGGTCTACTGCTGGGGTTCAAATCGGCAAAATCAACTCGGTGACGGAACCAGAACAAACTCGTCGGTGCCGGTGTCGGTGCAACTTCCCAACGCTGCTCGCGGTATCGCCGTGGGCCAGCAGCACGCCTGCGCCGCTCTGCCGTTTTCAATTCGATGCTGGGGCCTCAATACCTACGGGCAGCTGGGTAACGGTTCGATCAAGAGCTCCGGAGAGCCAAGCGCCGTCGAGCAGTAGAACTTAAATCATGATGGCAAGACCATCAGCAATGGCCTGTGCCAGCTGACGATCGCCACGAACATCGGTGGCCGACGCACGCAAAAACGACTCCGCACTAATTCGTCCGGCGCATCGACGCCAAAACAGCGCCGCGGGCGTGGTGATTTCAACGGTCGGCTCACCCGGTGCGTCTGCCGCTCGCGCCCGACCGTCGACGACGATGACGTCGGTAGAACGCGCAGCTCGTCCCGAGATGTTGAAGCGCACACGCGTTCCCTCGGGAGCGCCGGCCCGCTTACCCACCACGTAGGGCAGAGCCGCTTCAAATCGGTTCAGCACCACTTCCTCACCGACGCCGTGATCATCACTCGGCATGGCAATGGCGTCACGAATATCTTGCAGATGGATCCACGAATCAAGAATGCGCGTCTCCATGAAGCGGTGGTAGGGGGCGTTTCCTTCCGGACTCCAGCCCACCACCTCCCACTGCTCGTCGCTGAGAGCGCGAAGTCGTTCGGCGGCAGCGGTGGTGACGGTGCGAAACTCATTGACAACGTCATCGCGAGAGCGTCCGCGCCGTTCGATGACGAAACCTTCATTGATTGCGCCAATGTCATTTTTGACGTAGTCGGGTCGAACCTCGGGTGTCGGAGGTAGGGGCTCGCCCGCCAACATGAGCTCAAAGCCCACCAAGTGACTCACCACGTCGCGCACGGACCAGCCCGGGCACGGTGTGGGCGCTTCGAACTCGCGATCATCAAGGCCCGCCACGAGACGGTAGGTCTCGTCCCACGTGCCCGCCAGCGTGTCGATAATCCATTCGTAGGCCACGGCGATTCTCCCCCGCTCACGTTTTCGTTTAGGGTTAGTAGACCACACGGGAAGTAGCGCAGCTTGGTTAGCGCGCCTGCTTTGGGAGCAGGAGGCCGCGGGTTCGAATCCCGCCTTCCCGACCAGTACGGAAAACTACGAAACGACTTCGCTGATCTGCATCACCGGGTTGATTGTGGTGAAGTTCGGAAGGTCGGCCAACACGGCGGCTGAATCCGGTGCGCTCATCGCCTCACCCAGTTTCTCCATCGACTCAAAGGTGACGTGCACGGCGGCCACGTAGGGGCCGTTCATTCCCTTTTCGATGAGGGCTTCACTCAGACCCCACGCGGCCTTCGCCATGGGGACGTGTGTCGCGGCGTAGTAGTCGTGGTCGAAGGTCGCGCCCTCGGTAACGGGATACATAACTGAAACTCGAATCATGACTGTGACGCTACATCGCTCGTGGACTTCGACTCTTCATGGTGCGACGGGGCCAAGACGCGTCGGTAGATGACGGCGAAGAGGGCCACGCTCGCCACAAAGACAACCGCGAGGGCGCCACCACCGTGGATGTAACTGAGGTAGAGGCGGACGAGTGCGAAGAAGGCAAAGCCGCCGGCGATGACGACCACGCTGGTGTGGCGTTCATGACGGGCCAACGCGAAGATGAGACCTGCCGTCGCAAGACCGATGACGCAACCAACCCATTGGTGGTTTGCGGAGTAACCCTGAGCCGCAATCGAGGCAATGGCCGTTCCCGCAGTGAGCACCATCAGGGTCGGACGAAGGCGATTTCGAAAGACAACGAGCAACATCGCGGGTACGTAAAACAGGGACGCCACGACTTCGGGAGCGGGGTGCCACGAGAGAACATTGATAATTGATGCCACGAGGCCCGCAGCCGATGCAAGAGTCGTGAGGAACTGTGCGAAACGGTCGCGGTTGCCCCACTGCCACAAGCTCAGAATGAGCACGAGGGCCGACGACACCAAGAGAGACGAATCGAGGCTGACTTTCAGTTGGTGTTGTAGCAGATCAACCGCGAAGCCAAATGTCCCCGCCGTACCGAAAGCCAAAATCACGCTGCCAATGCGGACGCGAGAGTGCCCCTCCATCGAAATAATCCGGGAGCCGAAGAAAAGTCCGACGAGCGCGACGACGCCTTGGGCGATGAGCCGCGGGGTCGGTCCGTGAAAGCCACGCAGAAAGAGCGCCGCTCCGCTCGCGAGCCCAAAGATCAAGCCGACGTACACGGCGACTTCAGCCCACGGTGAGAGTTCCACTGAGGACGGAGTCTCTCGATGCTCGAACGCTTTGATTGCGGTCGCTTGCTCGGGTGTCACTAATCCTTGTTGCACCCACGTCTCAATACGGTTCTCGATGTCGCTCATCGCTATCCCCCTTCGGTGACTCAT
>Ga0214923_10009337_pt1 | contig 10231 bp, 13 predicted proteins | sample LL1510_MetaG_FD_177993 | JGI IMG/M metagenome (GOLD analysis project Ga0214923, IMG submission 177993) | Freshwater microbial communities from Lake Lanier, Atlanta, Georgia, United States - LL-1510 | ecosystem: Environmental > Aquatic > Freshwater > Lake | place: USA: Georgia | collected...
AAGCGTTATATATGTTCTGCAAAGTTTGCTTTGATGCTTCCAAATCTGACTACAAGACCCACAATGTCAAAGATAGTGCGTCGAATGTTGTGTGTCCGCTTTTGCTCAATACCAAGTGCCATAAGTGTGGTTATTTTGGTCACACCACTAAGTATTGCAAGAGTGTTGGTAAGCCTGTTGCTAGTAAGGCTTATTTGAGGCCGGCTGTCAAAGTTCAAGAGCCTGTGCCCGTTCCTATTTTCGTTCCTTTAAAAAGGGGTGCTTTTGCATGCTTGGAAGAGGAGATTTGTATTGATGTTGATGAAAGCGAGACGCTTGGTCGCGAGACGCTTAGTCCTGCACGTGTTGAGGAACTCGATTTTGACAAGGAAATAATTATTTGGGGAGTTGGTTTCAAATCGATGATTGGCAAGCGCTGGGCTGACGTTGTTGGTTGCTAGATGGTTTATGGGTTTATGGTTATTGGTTATTGGTTATTGTTGTGTGTGTTTTTTTTTCTGTTATTGTTATTATTTTAGTTAGTATAAAAACTAAAATAATAATATTACCCCAGACGGGACTCGAACCCGCAACTTCCAGATTAGAGGTCTGGCACGCTATCCAATTGCGTCACAGGGGCTAAAAAAATGATAGCATTTAATTTTGCTATTATATGTTTAATGTTTAGTCTTTAAGTTGTTTTTTATTTTTATATTTTTGGTATAAAAATAAAAATAAAAATGAGAATAAGAATAAATGCAAAAAACGCTCCGTACTGGGATCGAACCAGTGACCTCACGGTTAACAGCCGTATGCTCTAACCAACTGAGCTAACGGAGCAAGTAAAAAATAAAAAGAAAAAAGAAAAAAATGCTGGGAGTGGGGTTCGAACCCACGCATCTTTCGATAGACGATCTTAAGTCGCCCCCCTTAGACCACTCGGGCATCCCAGCATTAAAAAAAGCTCTTGCCCAGATTCGAACTGGGGTTGGAGGATTCAAGGTCCTCAGTGATAGCCGCTACACTACAAGAGCTATAAAAAAAAATTGCTCCCAGGCGGGCTCGAACCGCCGACCTTCGGCTCATAAGACCAACGCTCTAACCAACTGAGCTATGAGAGCATATAAAAAATTTTTTTTTGTTTTTTTTTTGTTATACTATATATAGCGGTGTTTCTTTAAGTTGTTTTCAAAAAGCTTATTTTTGTGTTTTGTTTTGTTTTGATTAAAAAATAATATTTTAAGACTATTATACGCAATATTTTTTGACTTGGTAATGGTAATAATTTTGTAAAGGTTTATGTGCGGTAAAATATGGCTATAAATTATGGATTATTAGAAATAAAACATCTGAGGCTTTTGAGGATTTGTATATTTTTGAATATAAAACAAATATTATAATTTTAGGAAAAATTTATAATATATAATATATATATATATTATAAACTATGTCAACTTATACAGACCCTTGGGTGGCGATGAGGATGAATGACTTGAAGACCTATGAAGATAAGATTAATAAAGGCGTTGCGTTGAATTCGTTTGAGAGTAATCGGTACCTATATCTTATAGAGTGGAAGCGGATGTACGACCTCGACAATAGGAAAGCTCAGGGTATGTCTTTGACTCCGGCAGAGGAGTGGGAGCTTAAATCTCTTAGGGATAAAGCGCTGAACTATAATGTCCGCGCTGAAGAGCGCGCTGAAGAGAGTGACGGCGGCGGCTATAGAAAGAGAAAATTAATGAAATCCAAAAAATACAAAAAATCCAAAAAATCCAAAAGACATAAAAAAATAACACGCAGAAGACAAAGACAACTAAGTAATAATTAGTTATATACAAGGCAAAGAGGTCAATGTATTGTGACTAATTATAATAATATTAAAGAAAAATTGTTAGTAAACTTAGTTGAAGAATATGAAAGAATTGTATATTATTCACAAATTACAAATAGTATGTAATTTGTTTATGCATAAAAAAAATTGATTTGTTTGAAGACTTATTTAATTATGTTATTGAAAAATGACCTCTATTCTTATTAACGTTTGGTTTGCGTCTATGGTTGTCTTTCTGATGAGTTCAGGTGTTATTCCTAATGCTTTTAATATTGCATTTACAATCTTTTGTACTCCGCTTGTGGGTTTTATGCTTTATATGTTGGTTATGATTGTTCCTCGTGATATGTGGATGCTTTTTGGTTTAATGTGCTTGTTTCTTTATAATTTGTAAATATAAAAATTTACATATTATAAATTAATGTAGGTTTAAAAAAAATTGAGATGCTGAAGCAGTCTTTTTTTTATGTTAGTGAAACAATTATGATGAACGTTCAAGGTCTTTGGTTCGCGCTTATTCTTATATTGCTCTTGTTATCTTTGTGCCTTCCTGGTGCGTTTCTTGCGGCTATTGTATTGTTTTATGTTCCTATTGTTTTGGGGCTTCTTTATATGGTTGCTCAGCTTATGGGTCCGCTTTGTTTTACTATGGTGGTGCTATGTTTGGGACTGCTTCTTGTTTAGGTTTAGGGGGGGGTTAGTTTAGAAAAAAATTGATATTTTTTTTATGTTTAAGCTGCTAAATATTAACTATTAAATGATGAGTTATTTATTTATGTTGGCAAATGTTGTAATGTTAGCATTGCTTGTGGTTTTAGAAACCTATAGTATTTATGAATATAGGACTTGCTCAAATTATGATAATAGACCTTATTATAATGATTGTGTATTTATTTGTGAGAGAGATGATTTATTAAGTGATTTTGATTATTTTTATGACTATAAACCCATAACCCTACGTGATTTGGAATATATTCTAAATAGTTAAATTGGTGTTTTTGTAATAGGTCTTGTATTGTGGCTTTATAATTTAATAAATATGGTTCGCCCATTAACATTAGCTTAGATGGACTATAGTTTGGACTAATGTCTACTATTAGTATGTCGTGTTTTGTTATTTTTTTTGCGTTTTTTATTATTTTATGATGTGCATAATTGGGCATTTCGTGAAAAGCAAACATTAGCGTTGCTGTGTCGAACTCTTGAGGTTGTCCGTAGTTTTCTGCATTGCCTTTGATAAATTGAGTTGTTGCTGCGCTTAAGGTTGCTGCGCTTAAGGTTGCTGCGCTTAAGGTTGCTGCGCTTAACATTTCATCGCTAGTATCAATCCCTAATTGATTAGTTGCTGTAGATGATCCTGTTCCACAACATAAATCTATTAGTTTAGGAACTCTTTCGTGTTTATTATAAAAGTCTTGATTGTAACTTGAGAGAATTGATTGGCGTATATTTACTGAATTATAACATTTGTCATCTATTAGTTTTGTTGCATAAGGAGCTAATAATGAATGAATTTTACCTCCTAGGCCTATGTTGCCAAAATTATGAATACGCCTGTCGTAATAATATTTGGGTTTAGCTGATGTTAAAATTAATAATATTAAATTATACATTATACATTATAATTAGTAAAGTGTTGTGTTTTTAAATAAATTATAAAATATAGATTACTATGTTTAGGTTTAGAGAGATTTAATAAAGCTTCTGGAAAGAACTTTAAAAAATGAGCAAAACTCATACACGTAGGAGTAGGCGTTATGGAACAATTAGAAAGTAATTAGTGTTATAATTATATATTATAGTGCTATTATATATGTTATGTCTTCTGAAGTAAAAGTTGTTAAACTTATATTAGCTCCACGTTATAGAAAGTTGTTTTTACAACAACATAATAATTTAGGTAAAATAATGAATTGGTGGAAAAATCATTTAAAATGGTGGCAAGGTGTGTATATTGTGCCTAAAAATTTTAAGATTAAAAAGAATATTAGTGACTGCACTTTAATAATAACTTATGAATGCCCTGGTGACACTGAAGATAAAGATATTCACGATGAAAATGAAATGATTGCTGACCCCGATGACGATGGTAATTATCCTATATATTATGATAATGCTAATAATAAAATTCTTTATGTGGACCCTCTTAAAATCGAATATGTGGACTCTAGCATTAATCATAAAAAAACAATAATAAAGCTTAAAAAAATAGCAGGGCAAGAACGAAAGGCTGTGGTTCTTGAAATTCATCCGGCCTTTCCAAAGCCATTTTTAGAAAAAGCTAATAATCTTGGCAAGTTGGTGGATTGGTGGAAAGAAGAATTAGACGAGTGGCCTGGTGTTAAATTAAAGGTTCAAAATTTAAAAGTTAAGAAAAATAAGGCAACAAACTCTATAATAATAACTTATGATTGTCCTGCTAATACTAAGGATGCTATTATTCATAATGAAAACGCATATTTTGCACAACCAAATTCAGATGGCGAACATCCAATATATTATGATGACAATGATAAAATTATTAGTGGAAAACATATTGAAGAAGAGTTAGTAAGTGCTGCCAGAATAGAAAAAGAAGATACAGTAATAAAAACTAAAAAAGTTAGGGGCTCTAAGAAGATAAAGGTGGCGTCTGGAACTAGAAGGCGAAGACGGCGTTAAAGATTTGTTTTTATTTAGCTAAAATAAATGCTCATAGCTGTTCCTTTATTAACAAATCCATAACTAGCATAATAATTTTCTAATTTGCTATTTGTATCTAATATTATTTTATAGCAGTTGTGGTGTTGTGCATAAGTAATAGCATAATTCATTAGGTCTTTGCCTATATTTTGCGCACGAAATTCTTTTTTTACAACAAAATCTTCAATATGGGCGACGCATTTACCGTTGTGAATAAATTTTTGCTCTAACAATAATGTTAGCGCTCCCAAAATATTATTTGAGTCATCAATATATAAAAATATGTGGTGATTGTTATTTGTTACTATATTTTTTAAAATTGGCTTACAATTTTCATAATTTAATGCGTCGTTTTCACCAAAATTATTATATAAATTTATGAGTTGTGTGCATAATTCGTTAGTAAATATTATATCTTTTAATGATATAATATTTGTTGTTTTTGTTGCTGTTGTCATAACTTTACTATTTATAGTTTGTAAATTACTTTTTATATTTTAATTTTAATGTTTATTTTGAGAGATTGCTGGTGGGGGGACTGGGGCGCACTATTGTGTCCAATCATTTAAATTACGACACAAAGGACAACACGGTTTATGGTTGTTATTTCCGAAATTATTGTTTGTAATATTAAACCAACAATCATTACAAACTTTATGATTACATTTTAGTATTAGCATAATTTTATCTTCAAAACATACACAACATTCTTCTATTATATTTGTATAAGTATGTTTTCCCATTTGAACTGCACAATTCATACACATTCCATTATGACAATATGATACTTGTTGTGGTTGTTTTGTTCCACAATATTTATAATTTCTACATTCAATAGGAACGCAACAATTTGTAGGACAATAACCTTCGTGTTCTCTATGACCACAAATACATACTTCATCAAATTCTTCTGTTTCCTCGTTATAGCATTCACACTCACATTGAATTAAGCATTCACCAAGTCCATTACAAGAGGTCATATATTATATACTATTAATACTAATACTAATACTATATAACAATTTTTATAAATTATTTATTTTAATTTGACAGCGAAGCATAGAAGATTAGTGGTGGGGGGACTGGGGCAGAGAAAAGGGATTTTATAAATTATAAATTGTGTATTTTATTTTAATTTTAATTTTAGTCTAGTAAATACCGAACAATACTACATAAAGGCAACTATATTATGATAGTGTTACTATGACATATAAAGTTCATAAATATTTTAATATAAAGCGGATTTTATAATACATTTTATATATTATGGATGGATTTAAATATATATTTGATGATGCCGAAAACATATATAAAACTACGGGTTCTAAATTAAAGGGTTTTAGATTTGCGAGAGATATTTATGGGTTTTGTATTAATGTAGGCGATACTGATTATCAGTCGCTTAATTTTGCAAGTAAAATTAATAATGAATTATGTGAAAAATTTAAAAATCAACCAAAAAGTTTGATAGGGTATGAAGGGAGTGAGAATAAATATGTAAAACTGGATGATCTAGATTCAAAACATATTTTACAATTAACATTTTTATTTAATAAATTAAATATTAATAATTATGATAGAATAGTCGAAATAGGAGGAGGATTTGGAAATATGTGTAGGTTATGTAATAATATTATTTCATATAATAATTGGGATATTGTAGATTTACCACATATTTTAGAATTATCAAACTATTATTTACATAATGAAATTCAAAATACTTCAAGAATAAATTTTATTAATGCGTATTCTGATATCAAATATGATACTATTGATTTAGTAATTGGTATCCATAGTGTAAGTGAATTTTCGTGGGATATATTTTATAATTACTTTCAAACCATTATTTTAAAAAGTAAATATTTTTTTATTGGTTATAATAAGAATTGTCCAAGTCCCGGTTTAATTAATTTGAAAATTAGATTCATATTGGATAATGGTTTTAAATTAGTAGATAATTTTGATTATACAGAGCATCCTCACGGTGCTAATGTATCATATAGATTATTTTATAATAATAATATAAATAATTAAATTTGAGAGATTTTATTGACAAATATATTTGTTTTTTATATAAAATTATTGTATAATAATTTGATTTTTCTCTTATTTTTAATTAGACTTTTATTTTTTATTTGACAGATATGCGTAGTAGATTGGTGATGGGGGGACTAGGGCATAGAAAAGGGAGAGTACAGGGAGAAAAAATGTGTAGTCGCTCACCCTCTCCCTCCCATATATCCCCCCATATAATCCCCCAAATATTTTAAAAATAAGGCTAAACATAGTCCCCCTAATATGCACCATTTAATGCAAGCCAGAATTCGGTGACAAAACCCTAAGCTAGTAGCAAAAAGTTGCTAGCTCTTTATATTGTTTTCTTATAGTTATTAAGCCCTTTTATATTGTTTTCTTATAGTTATTAAGCCCCTCCCTCTTTATATTGTTTTCTTATAGTTATTAATGCACTAGACACTCTGCTCTAATTGTGCGCGTTTATTATATAGTATTGTTTGGCTAATGTTACATCTAGTGTATAGTTAGTGTGTAGCTAGTGTGTTATTAGTGCAAGCCAGAATTCGGTGACAAAACCTTAAGTCGGTAGCAAAAATAATTGTATAAATGTGCTATGTTTCTCTCGTTAATTAAAACATTATTTATAATTTGAGAGATTAAGATAGTAGGTTAGATTTATAAAAAAATATATAAATAGCTTGCTCTATGCACTTGAATATCATTTATAAAATGTATTTTTAATCTCTCAAATTATAAAATATTATTTGTAAATAGAGAGATTATATTCATAAAATACAATTTATAAATAACTTGCTCTATGCACTTGAATATTATTTATAAATTGCTTTTGTAATCTCTCAAATACTAAAATATTATTTGTAGTTAGAGAGATTTTAAAATTATTTAAAAATATATAAATAGGTTGCGCTATGCACATGAATATTATTTATAAATTGCTTTTGTAATCTCTCAAATTATAAAATATTATTTGTAAATAGAGAGATTATATTCATAAAATACAATTTATAAATAACTTGCTCTATGCACTTGAATATTATTTATAAATTGCTTTTGTAATCTCTCAAATACTAAAATATTATTTGTAGTTAGAGAGATTAGATTCTATAAAAATGTCTACAAATACTAAAATAAATTTTTATAAAAATGTCTACAAATCATAAATAAATTTCTATAAAAATGTCTACAAATACTAAAATAAATTCTATAAAATATCTCTCAAATTATAAAATAAAATTATAAAATATTATTTGTAAATAGAGAGATTTGTTTGTAAATTTACAGAAAGCACACCCTTCTATTATAAAGGGATTTACTTATTTTCTTACTAGTGTAAGCTATTAATCTTGCAAAGGTCTTTATATCCTTTTTATAATGTTATTTAAAGCAAGCCAGAATTCGGTGACATAAGTAGATGCTAGTAGCAAAAAAGTTGTTGTTAGTCTTATTTAAAATTGATAAGTTCTTTACTATTATTTATAAATAGCCTGCATCTATATGACTACTATTATTAACTCTAGCACTGATTACACCAAGTTTGCGGGCAAGTCGTGGCAAGAGAAGATGGACTTGTGTAATGAGTGCTACTGTTGTGAGACACATAATGTGTGCAAGCCTCGTTACGTGTTGCCCACTGTTCACGAGTTTGATGCCATTGATGTGTTGGATACTACTACGGAAGTGTGGCGACTGGGGCTGTGTAAGTGCAAGTGTCGGTATTTGGCGCGGCGTATGTGTGAAGAGGACACTTGTGCGATTATATTGGCTTCACCACATCCGTCTGAGTTGCCGTTGCCTCCTCAAAGGTGGTTGACCAAGGATTCAAGCATGGTTCTGCTCGATGCAGCTACTACTGAAGCTCTTGAGCATTATTGGTTGGAGCAAGTCAAAGCGTGTCAATATGCGCTCTTTTTCAATAATTAGGTTAAATGTTTTGGGGGTGTGTTGTCTTTTTTTATATTGTTTTAAAATTGAATTAATAAAATAATTTATATAATTTATTTTATTAGTTTTGAGAGATTTTATGAATAATAGTGTTCTTGGTTCTATTATTAATGCACACCATATAGAAGGCGGAGATTTATTTTATATTGGGACTGGTATTGGTCTCTCAGCTGGTCTTCTTTGTGCTTGTATTATTGCCCGTGCTAATTATTATAAGCGCAAGAACGCTATTAATGCTGCTAATAATGATGAAACTATTATAAAAGAGTTATTTGCTAAAGGAGAGATTATTCAAGTTATATAATTTATTAGATAGTGCCAATTTGTATATACTAGCTTTGTTATTAATGCCACTAATGCTGCAACTATATAAGGTGTATTGTTTTTTTCTTCTTTTAAAGGTTTTATTTCTGTTTTTTCTGTATTTTCTGTTTTTTCGTTAGAGAGAATTGTTTGTATTAGTTCGCATATTAATTGGTCTATTTTATCTCTCTGTGTATTAACTTTTATTTGTGCTTTTGCCCATATCCAACAGTCTTCATTTACATTATTTAATGTTATTTTTTCATTTATTATGTTTGTTATTTTATTATTTGTGTCGCCAAGTGTTGTGCATAATGCCGACTGGCTTAAGTTCTCGTTTTCCCATTTATTTGCCATTATATTACAAATATTGTTGTGCAGTGTGCTAGAGTTTATTAGTTCGTTTTTTATTGTTATTAGTGACGCGTCTAGGTCTTTATATTTGTGTGCTAATTTTTTTAGTTGCGCTTCACTCATTGCTTGGTTTTAAGCCCTTTTTTTATATATTATTTGGGGGGGGCCTCTTTAAGCCCTTTTTTTATATATTAAGCCCTTTTTTATATATTGTGGCTTTAAGCCCTTTTCATAAATATATATCTCTTTAAGTCCTTTTTTTATATATATTAAGTCCTTTTCATAAATATATATCTCTTTAAGTCCTTTTAATATATATTGTGGCTTTAAGTCCTTTTAATATATATTGTGGCTTTAAGTCCTTTTCATAATATATTGTGGCTTTAAGTCCTTTTCATAAATATATATCTCTTTAAGTCCTTTTTTTATATATTGTGGCTTTAAGCCCTTTTTTTATATATTGTGGCTTTAAGTCCTTTTCATAATATATTGTGGCTTTAAGTCCTTTTGTTATATATTATTTTCGCCCAATTCTTGTTATATTTAAATAAAATTGATTTCTTTTTTTTCCTATTCTCTTTTATTCTATCAGCTTACTATATAAAGATGTCCAAGGCTATTATTGAGGCTCTTACTATGCGTGTTGAGGCGCTCGAGAAGTCGGATAAGACCACTTCTATGCGTGTTGATGCGCTTGAGAAAACTCTTGCTTCGCAACTTAATGTTCAACCTAAGCCTGTTGATGATAAGAAAAAGGATAAAGAGGAGAAAAAGGAAAAGGCTGCTGCTAAGAAGGAGAAAAAGGCCAAGGCTGACCCTGCTGATGCTAAGCCTAAGCGTGTTACTGGTTATATTCTATTTTGCAATTCTAATAGGGATGATGTTAAGACTAAGTTGTCCATTGATGATGAAAAGCCTAAGAATACTGAGGTTTTAACTGAGCTCGCTCGTTTGTGGAAGGCTATTGATTCCGATGAAAAGGATGAGTGGAATGCTAAGGCTAAGGCTAAGTCTTATCCTCCTCCTACTAAACTCCACGATGATGACGATGAACACGATGACGACGACGACGATAACGACGAATAATTCTTTTACTTTTGC
>Ga0214923_10009338_pt1 | contig 10231 bp, 9 predicted proteins | sample LL1510_MetaG_FD_177993 | JGI IMG/M metagenome (GOLD analysis project Ga0214923, IMG submission 177993) | Freshwater microbial communities from Lake Lanier, Atlanta, Georgia, United States - LL-1510 | ecosystem: Environmental > Aquatic > Freshwater > Lake | place: USA: Georgia | collected 2015-10-15
AGTACCACCGATACTCTTAGCCGGTAAAAAGTATTAACTGGAGGATTCGCATAGCGGCCGAGTGCGCACGCTTGGAAAGCGTGTGTAGGGCAACCTACCGAGGGTTCAAATCCCTCATCCTCCGCCACTGAATGTCGACATCTGAAAGGGAAATAGAACAGCAAATTTGACTGAACAAGATTTAGTACCAGTTAATTCTTGGGTAGAAGCTGTAGAAAAATCTAAAGGGTATAACGAATTAGAATTAGTTGGCCATATTATTAAGCAATTTGAATCCCAACTAGAAAATAGACCATTTATTTCTAAAGATTGATGAGACTCTTCGCTTACAGCATCTATTAATTGTGTTCCTTTTGAGTTTTAAAAAATGTTATTTTAATCAGAGATTTTGGTGGTGCTAATGGATACTTGTGTAATTGGCTTCGAAGCTTTGCACCAGATATAGAAATTAAATAAACAGTATTTGAAACAACTAAAATTATCTCCTCATATCATAAACACTCTAAGATGCTTAAAATTGATTTTTTAGACATAAATGAATTTAATAATTTTCGATTCCACTCAATAATTATTTCATGTACATTGCAATACACCGAAAACTAGCATGACATCCTTAGAAATAGTTTGCTTAATGCTCTTTATTTTTTATTAATGAGTGTTCTTTTAGTTAATGAATTCGGGAGCTAATTTTTTATTCAGCGCACATTTACTAGGCTTTACGGGCAAAGCACGGCTTCTTGGTCAATCATTATCTTTTCCAAAACTAAAATCTTTGAGCAATTGAAGGCCTATTCAGAGATTCAGTTAAGTGGAATTGACTACGAAGTGAGTTTCCCATTCAAAGGTAAAAAATATTTCATAAGTTAATTCCTGTTAAAAAGTTACTTATTCTGATTACCAAACAGATCTACCTCCATCAATTATCAAATTTTGCCCTGTCATATATGATGAGGCGTCAGAGCAAAGAAATTGAACAGCGGACCGATATTCATCAACATGCGCCATTCTTCCAAGAGGAATTAAATTGGTTAAATTAGCAATAAACTCCGGATTTTGATCCTCAAACACCCCGCCGGGTGAAAGTGCGTTAACTCGAATTCCGTCTTCATTCCAATAGGTTGCCAAATACTTTGTCATACCAATTAAGCCGAATTTAATGATTGAGTACGTAATTGGTTTTACCGGTTGATCCCAATTATCCTTTTCTTCGCGTTTATAAATTCTTTGATCTGGCGCAATCACTGAAAGGTCTGAAGCTATATTTAGAATTACGCCACCTGCAGAAGAAGCCATAGAGGATCCAAAAATCTTGCTACAAATAAAAGCACCCTTTAAGCCTACATCTAATTCTCTATCCCAATTTACTAAATCGAAATTCTCTACTCGCAACAAATTCTTTTTTAAAAATCTGTTATCTAATCTTGGATTTATGGCGGCATTATTTACTAGAATTTTTATTTGTATACCAGCATCTGAAAGTATGCTATTTAAATTCATAACTAAATTCTCATTAGAAATATCAATTTGAAATATCAAAATCTTGATCTCAGGATAATCTTTACTAATTTCAGATTTAGTTTGTTCTAGTTGCTTATTATTAATGTCTACTAAAACAAGATTAGCACCACATTGAGCGAGCGCGCTTGCATGTTCTTTTCCTAACAATCCAGCGGCGCCAGTGATTAAAGCCCATTTATTATCAAGATTAAATTTTAAATTTTCTTTCATAATCCTTGTCCACCATCTACTGGAATTATTGATCCAGTTATTGATTTATTAGCTGATGATGTTAAAAAGAAAGCCAAGTTAGCTATCTCTTTTGGATCTATGAAATTACCTAAGGGAACATTATTTTTTATATAATTTAAAGTACCTGCTTCATCTTCTATCAATCTCTCTGACCATCTAGAGCCTTGATAAACCACATTACCAGGGCTAATTATGTTGAATATATGACCTGATTTTGCATAATTTAATGCTAGCAATTTTATATAATGATTTAAAGCTGCTTTAGCTACAGAATATTCGATTGGAGCATTTCTAATTAAACCGCTTCCACATATTGAAGATATCACTAATATTTTTCCGGAATGCATCAGGGGAAGAAATACATCTATGGTATTGATTGCTGAAAACAAATTCAAAGACAAATAATGATCCCATTTTTCTCTGGACGTAATAAAGTTTTCTCTTGGTGCCCCAGATCCAACATTACAAATTAATATGTCAATTCCTTTATATTTGCTAACTATTTTTTTATATAAAGCTTCACATTCGCTTTTATTAGTTACATCTGCAGCAAAGAAGTCGGAACCAATTATTCTGGACTTATTTGGAATATTTCTTGCATTTTGAATTACAGAACCACCTTCATTTACAAACTTTCTTGCAATTTCAAGCCCTATTCCAGAAGTCGATCCAGTAACAAGAACTATGGGATATTTATGCATTATTGTTTATCCATTTTTGCGTCATATCTCTATATTTTATCAGTGCCTCAAGGTGATCACTATTCTGAGAGCGAGCGGTTTGCAAAATATAATTACCACTGTAATCAATATCCTTAAGAAGTTTGAAAATATTCTCGAAATCAGCATCTCCTTCACATAAAGGTACAGTCGTGCCCTTATACTTTCTATCTTTAACGTGGATGTTCAAAATTCTTTTACCGTAATTTGAAAATTCTTCGCGTGGAATGAATCCATGACAAGCACTATTCCCGATATCGTAATTAATTCCAAATATATTTTTTGGAAACTTTTGAATAAATCTACCTAACCTTTTGGGCTCAAAGTCACTTTCGAAACACACTGAAATATTTGAGGATCTAATACCGTCTGCTAATTCCAAAAAAAAATCTTTTAATATTTTTTCCTCTTTATCAGTTTTTATGCTTGAGTGATCAACTAGTGGAATCACAACTAAAGTTGCACCAATTTTCCTCATTCCATTAAATATTTTTTGCATTACTTCATAAATTTGAGATTTATTAGATTTCCATGGGGGATTCTCCATAAAGTAATCGCAAGTAACCGAAGGTATGAAAAAATTATTTAACTTGCATACTTCACTTATTAAATTTAGACCTTCGCTAGTTAGTAGAGGATTTTCATCTAGAGTATCGCTATCAACAGTCCATTCCATTTTTGTAAATTTGTACTTCGAGGCAATCTCTATCTCATGCCGCCAATTATTTACTGGAAACTGTTGAATTCGCCCGTTAATTATGGGAGACAATCTGCCTTGCATGAAGCCGATACTATTTAAATTATCCATGTTAACAATCCCAGTGTGTATATCCATGTTTCATATTTTGTTACTCGATCCTATTTTTGAAAAACTAAGTTTGATCTTTTTGAACAAGTTCTATTAACAATCCTTCGGGACCAACAATAAATACCACTGTAACATTGTTTTCTAATGATCTATTTGGACTGTTAATAGTTTTGTATTTTAATTTAGATGATTTATCAATAATTTCAGATATATGTTTAACATTTAAGGCCACATGGGTTAACCCGGTTGAAGTAAAACTACCCTTCCATAATTCACCATCATGGTGATTAGGAAACCAAAGGAGTTCTATCATGGAATCATCTGATGCTACCATTTTCACAGTTCGAACTTTAACGTTAGGCATATTTAGTAGGTGTTCAATAAAAATTCCGGTTTCTAAATTATCACTTACAATTTTAAAATTTAAAATACTCGTCCAAAAATAAATTGATTTTTCTATATCTTGAACAACGATTCCAGTATGTCTAACTCCTAGCGTCATTTTCAATTCTCTCCAAAACCTCTCTAATGACTTCAACACCTTCTATTAGCGCCGATTCTGTAATAGTTAATGGTGGGCCAATTTTTATTGATTCTCTTCCTGTATGTACAACCAATAAACCTTTTTGCATACACTTTTCTGTAATTTCACTTACAGTAGGTGAACTATTTTTACCTTTTATTTCTTTATGAAAAATAATAGATGCAATTAAACCTTTTCCATAAATTCCTCTAATTAAAGAAGGAAAATCTTCCTTCAATTTGTTAAGTTTAGAATGCAATATAATTCCTTTATTTGCACTCGCCCTGACAAGTTGGTGATTTTCAATTTCTTCAAGAACGGCGATCCCAGCCGCACAAACTACTGGGTTGCCAGAGTGAGTGCTACTCATGTTTCCAATTTCTGGCAAATCCATAACTTCAGCCTTACCTATAACTCCTGAAATTGGAAAACCGCCACCCATACCTTTCCCACAACAAATTAAATCAGCTGTTACTCCATAGTGTTCATATCCAAAATTCTTGCCTGTTCGTCCGAATCCAGACTGCATTTCATCAAATGCCAGCAGGATTCTGTATTCATCACATATATCTCGAATCTTTTTAACAAATTTAGTGGGGTAAAAAACAGCACCCCAGCCTTGAAAAGTTTCGAGCATAAATCCACAAACATCATCTTGTAACGAAATACCATTTTCGTAAAGTCTCGAAAGATTATTGCGCAGGAATTCTTCAGAATTCTCTTCAGAAATATCCCAGGGATATGGAAATGGAATGTGCTTAATATCTGATTGATCATGGGTAACCCAGGATTTTTGAGCTATATTATCTGACAACATTTGAGCACCAAGAGTTCTACCGTGCCAATTTCCAGATATTGCAACAACTATGTTTTTTCTTTTACCAATTTTCTGTCCGTGCATTTTCATCAATTTAAATGCTGCTTCTGTGGCCTCAGTTCCGGCTGAAAGTAGAAAAGCTTTTTCAAAGTTTGGTCCAGCAAACTCAATGAGTTTCTCAAGATAATTAGCTCGAATTTCATTTGGATAGGCGTAGCAACCCAACATGGGAATATCAATTACTGATTGGACTTTATTTATAACATTTTGATTCCCATGGCCAATATTTGCAACAAAGATCATTGATGTAAAATCAATCCATTTATTACCTAAATGATCATAAACATTATGACCTTCTGCCCTATGCCAGTTTATTGGAAGCTGTCCATGCATAGATCTTGATTCAAACTTATCTAATTTTTCTAAAATTTCATTTGTTCCCGGAGCAGGAATAAATGTGTTTATAAATCGATTTTCTGTATTTACAAAGTTTACTTTAACTGGAGTTCTAGAGAAAGAATGACTTGCCATATTAGCCTCCAAACAAAATATTGAAATACGGTTGTGTTAATTCTTTCATGCTTTCTAGCTGCTGTAAATCAAATTCACTATCGACTTCAATAATTGTTTCAGTAATGAATGGAATAACACTATTCCCATGGATTTTTTTTGAACTCAGAATGTATTCTGGTATTACAATGTCAACATAGCCGTTAGCTAAATATGTTTTTGGAAATGCCTGACGGTTTAGATTGGAATCATCTAGATCATGCGATTGGGTAAAAGCAGAAACTAATTTTCCGTTTTTCTCAATTTCAAATGTTTTATATGCTGTTTCGCTCATTTCTTGAATAGACCTGAGAGCAGTGATTTTATTTTTGTTCATTACAGCGACATTTATCGCTTCACTAATTTTTTTTGGATCTCTAAGGGGCGAAGTGGGACGTAAGTGCACAATTAGATCTGGAATTTTCCCTTCTAACTTAAAAAATTCTAAGCAGTGAAGGATCATTTCTAGGTCTGTTGAAGTATCTCGTGAAATGGATTTCGGTCGAAGAAATGGAGCCTCCGCTCCATTTCTTATGGCTAACTCAACATATTCTACTGAATCCGTACTTACTACAGTTCTATTTACTTTAGGTGTGCATAGAGAGGCACGAATTGACCAAACCATTAATTCAACGCCACTTAACTTTCTTAGATTTTTATTTACGACACCTTTCGAGCCCGACCGGGCTGGAATTATTGAAACTATGTAAAAATCATCCCTCAACATTAATTCTTAACTTGTCTCGAGTTTTTAATTCTGCCTCAGATAAAACTTTCTTACCAGTTCCCAAAATTGCGGGAATTGCTCTTACGGTTTGAACAAAATTATGAAGTGAATTTGTTTCTATAGAAGCAGCCTGATCAGACCCATACATAGCTCGATCTAATGTTATGTGACGCTCCAATGATGTAGCACCTAAAGCTACTGCAGCGGTACACACTTTGATTAATGAAGATTCATGGCCAGAATAGCCTACATTGCACTTATACCTCTGGCGCAACATTGGAATACAAAGTAAGTTCGCATCTTCATCTTTCATTGGATATGTACTATTACAATGCATAAGCTCATAAGGGCAGTTGGCTTCTTTAAAAATTTTTACTACTTTGTCAATCTCATCTAATGTTGACATTCCGGTTGATATAAAAGTTTTCTTACCCTCCGAAGCTACTAACTCAAGTAGTGGTACATGTCCAAGCATTGGTGAAGCCACTTTATTAAAAGTGCAGTTAAATTGCTGTAAAAATAATTGTGAGTCCAAATCCCAAGCAGAGGCTGTCCATTGAATGTTTTTCGTTTTACAATAAGAATCAATTTCTTTGTATTCATTTAATGAAAATTCTAAACCTTTTTTTTGATCTCGTTGAGTATTACCCCAAGGACTTTCGCGGGGGGAATCTAAAAATTCCTTTGTGTAAACTTTATCTATTGTCCGTTTTTGAAACTTCACAGCATCAAACCCAGCGTCAGAGGCGGAGTCAATTAAGAGTTTTGCAATTGAAATATCACCATTGTGATTTATGCCAATTTCAGCAATAAGAAAAATATTCAAGGGCCACCATACCTAGACTTAACCATTGCATTACCTTATACCTATTGCACTTAATCGATAATTACGACACGTCTGAATAATTATCTCGTCTTTAAGCAATGCCCAAAGCTATTTCTGCGTACTCACAAAAAGTATGGCCAAGCAATAAGTGTATTTCTTGAATACGTGCAGTTTCATCTGAATTAACAATAATTGTAAGGTCAGCTTGTGAAGCAGCTCGACCACCTCCTTTTCCTAGTAATGCAATTGAAGTTATACCTATATCTTTAGCTTTACTAAGGACTCTTAGAATATTCTCGCTCTCTCCAGAAGTTGACAATACAATTAAAATATCTTCTTTTTTACCCAAACCCTCTAATTGTCTTGCAAATATTTCCTCATAGCCAAAATCATTTGCGATACAGGTAATTGCTGAAGAATCTGCATTTAGAGAAATTGATGGGAGTGACTTTCGATTATTTTTAAACCTTCCAATTAATTCGACCGCCAGATGCGAACTCTCTGCTGCGCTGCCTCCATTACCGCACCAAAAAACTGTGCCATTATTTTTAAGTGTATCAACAATAAATTTTGCACACTTATCAAAATTTGTTGAATCGTCGTTAGTAATCATGGAAAGTAATGATTGCAATATCTCAACTTTATCGAGTAATAACTTATGTGGATCCATGACTTTAGTATAGTGGCTATTGTATTCGAAATTAAATATAGCGAAATTTGGTCTCGAAACATTATTATATTACTCTTGACCCACCACCAAATTTTGCTACTAATCTAGATTATCTACTTGGTTGCTATTAAATCCTAAATTTACTTCCCAGATAGGAAAAAAGATGTGATTTAACACATGTGGGCGCGTAAATTCATTCAACATGTTATAAGATGACTTTAACTTAAGGAGATTAAATGAAGTTTAATTTGTCAGTTGTACTTCTTACATTATTACTCGGAACTACACCTGGAATTGCTACAGCTAATGAGCGCCCAGTAGTTGAGTCATTTACCTTTACCCCTAATGAGGTTGAATTAATTTCAGCAAACACCACCGTTGCATTTGAATTAGTAGTTTCTCACCCAAGTGGAATTAAAAATAGCAATACCCAAGTAAATCTATCTGGCCCAAATGGCAGCACTTTAGCTGCAACATTAAATAGAAGTGATACTCCGCTAAATCCTTCACTTACTAAAGTTATATTTAAGGGCAGTTTAGTTATTCCACAAAATATTGCAGCAGGTGCTTATACAGTAACAGTTAATGAAGTAAGTAATAACCCATCAGCTGGGTATGAGTACGGTACAGGCACTATTACAACAATTAAGTTACGAGATTTAGTTGGGGCTGAATCTGCATTACTTGTTAGAAGTAGCGGAGATTTAAATTTAAATTATGACACCTTTGTTGGCCCTACTCATAATACAACTTTGGGTATTGCATATAACAACCCAGCTATTTATAACAACAATAATCCACCTATTTGGAAGGTAGGTGAGAATTACGACCCAAACAAATACTACGAATTAAGAGTGCCAACACTTTCACTAATTGTTTCATCATCCACACCAACTATATGCTCAACTGATGGTAAAGAGTTAAAATTAATTGCAACTGGTAATTGTACGTTTAAGGTTTTAACTGCTAGAACTAAAGATTATATTCTTAAAGAATCAACACAGAACGTAACAATTACCGCTGCAAGAAGTAAGCCAGAATTAATAATTGGAACAATTGCTAATCAGACTTCAAAAAACCTACCTAAAACCATAGAAATCTTTAGAGTTTATAGCCCATCAGGAGTATATGTTCTGCCGACAGCAACTACACCAACAGTATGTATTGCTAGTGGATTTTATGTTCAAATCGTAGGTGGTGGCACATGCACACTTACTTACCAAAGTGAGGCCACCACTTCATACCTTGCATCAGACCTTTACTCAGTTTCATTTGAAGTTTCTCGTGACCCACAAACTCTTGCTTTTTCACCAACTAACAATGTGAATCTATCTAGCCGTTCTCTTGCCTTAGCAGCAACCGCATCGAGTGGTGCTGGTGTCATATTTTCTACTACAACACCTACGATCTGTTCACTTTCAGGCTCAACCCTAAATCTTTTAAGAGCTGGAAATTGTACGGTGACTGCAACTCAAGGCGGCACAGCAACCTTTGCACCGGTCTCAGCAACTGCAAATATTGTTATTGCAGGTTCAACTGTTGTAGCTAGAAATACTATCACTTGTATTAAGGGTAAAAGCACAAAGCGGGTTAGTGGAGTAAATCCAAAATGCCCAAAGGGATTTAAAATTAAAAGGTAGTTAAGACCTGACTTACCTTAAATCTCAACGCCGATATATTTAGTTTCTAGAAACTCCTCTATCCCGGCAAAGCCACCCTCTCGTCCTAGACCTGATTGCTTAACTCCACCAAAGGGTGCAGCAGGATCTGAGATAACACCTTTATTTATTGCCACCATGCCGGATTCTAGAGCCTCTGCAGTTTTTAAAGCTCGTTTTAAATCTTGTGAGTAAACATAAGCAATAAGTCCAAACTCAGTTTTGTTTGCTAGCTCAATCGCTTCTTCATCTGATGAGGTAACAACAATTGGTGCAACCGGCCCAAAGATCTCCTCTTTCAATATTGGATTTTCATTGTTAACAGTTAAAACAGTTGCTGGATAAAAGGCGCCAGCCCCTTCGGGAGTTTTACCACCAGTTACTACTTTGCCACCTTTAGTAATTGAATCATCGACTAATTGGGCAATTTTGTTGCGCTCCTTAATAGAAACACTTGCACCTAGTTGCGCACCAGTTGATGTACCAGGAGCCATCTTTAACTTACCCATGGCATCTGCTAACTTGCTGGTGAACTCACTTGCTACCTCTTTTGCAACATAAAATCTATTTGCAGCTGTGCAGGCAGCTCCTCCATTTCGCATCTTGGCAAGTAGCGCGCCCGCTACTGCATCATCAACATTGGCATCTGCTAATACTAAAAATGGAGCATTCCCTCCTAACTCCATTGAGCATCTAATAACTTGATCTGCTGCCTCTTTTAATAGGATCTGACCAACATAGGTTGATCCGGTAAAGGAAAGATTTACTACCCTTGGATCCTTTAACATCTTGGCAATTGCAGGACCTGATGGCACTGGCAAAATTAAATTAACCACACCTTTTGGCACTCCTGCTCGCTCTAAGATCTCAACAATTGCCATAGCGGTAAGTGGGGTCTCACCTGCTGGTTTTAAAATCACTGTGCAACCAGCGGCGAGCGCTGGTCCAATCTTTCTAGTTGCCATAGCTGCCGGAAAGTTCCATGGGGTAATTAGTAGAGAGACACCAATTGGTTGTTTGGTTACTAAAATTCGTTTATCACCATTAGGAGCGGTTCTAAACTCACCATTTACTCTTACAGCCTCCTCTGAAAACCATCTAAAAAACTCTGCAGCATATAAAATCTCACCCTTAGCATCACTTAATACTTTGCCATTTTCTTTAGAGATAATCTCAGCAAGCCGG
>Ga0214923_10009339_pt1 | contig 10231 bp, 12 predicted proteins | sample LL1510_MetaG_FD_177993 | JGI IMG/M metagenome (GOLD analysis project Ga0214923, IMG submission 177993) | Freshwater microbial communities from Lake Lanier, Atlanta, Georgia, United States - LL-1510 | ecosystem: Environmental > Aquatic > Freshwater > Lake | place: USA: Georgia | collected...
CCATTGGCGCCGTCACCCTTAACCCTGAAAACCCGGAGCTCATCAAAACCGAATCATCCAATCAACATAAAACGGCAATCGCCGCATGACTCATGGGACAACTACCTTGACGCGCGCCGGGACCACAGTAGCCATCGACATCCAATGAGCGAAAACCCAATTCAACAATGTCAACCGAAACCAATGACATCGCTGAAATGTAAGCCGAAATCAACTCGGGTGAAAAATTCCAATTATTGTAATAACCACCATCACGCATGGTGCAGTCGATATGGATTATTTCAGGCATAGGATCTCCAAAAATATTTTTCTAACAAAGGTATATTGATCAAAAACTAATTTTGGAACGAAGTTCTGTATCTGGTAGCACTTAACAAAAACGCCAGGCCACATGCAGAAATATAATACCCGATAAACGCACCATTCGCATCATGGAGCAAAATCGGCATTAACAAAACTAAAATACCATAAAAAAAACGATGATAAGAGGTCACAATAGTTTTTCTAATAAAAAGCAATCCTAGCAAAATTGCAGTCAATATACCAGTTAAAACTATAATAGACTGAATTGGCTTGACCACAAAAATTGATTCACTCATATCTCGATTGACCACGCTATTAAAAAAATCATTTAGTCCAATATTGTAAGCAGCGATTTCCGGAAATAATGCAAAATATATTGCTAGCACTGCAAATAAAATTAAAATACGCGATCCAATGCGAATAGAAAATGCAAACGAAGCACACAATGATAGAAGCAACCCTAGTGTCGATCCAGAAATAATGGAAACCGTTATGTATAAAATATATATTAATGATGACTCGCGCTTTTGATAAAAGAATACAAAGAAAACAATTAGAAAATAACTGAAATATGTCGGAGACACAAAAAATCCAGATGGACGAATTTGAGGAAGGTAAACATTAAAAACATCAGTGAAAGGTTCAGCGTCATTAGCGTAATCATTCCATGTGTAAACAATTTCGGTGGCATTTGTAGTTTGGAGAAGAGAGAGAATAAACTGACTAAATAAAATGAAGGCAACAAATCTATTATTCACCCACCCGCGCATGGTCAATACAAACGCCCAATAGGCTGCAATCAAACCAAGCGGAATTTTATAAAAGATATCTATTGATGAAAAATCTGCAGACAACGGCAGTATCAGGATAAGAATTAAAATAGATTGCTTATTAAATCGATTAAAAAAAGATAGAACAACTATAAACAATATTACGAGCACTGCATCCGCCAATACCGGCGAAAAAAATTTTACTGTTGGCAGCAGAAAAATCACCACAAGAAACAAATGAGAAATAAACCGTTTCATTTGCAGTTAGATATACTAATATTTAGTTGTATTTTAATCAAGGCTTAAGTATCGGCATTAAATTAATAATAGATTGATCGATATTATGAGATATTTTTCTTAAAATTATCGATTAAGGCATTCAAATACCTTACTCCTTAATTTAGCTCTGTTACCCGCAAACGATATATTCTGAAAGCCACTTAAGTCATGATCTAATTCATCCGTGGGGTCATAAAAAATTGCCTCAACACCAAGTGATTCTGCAATGTAAGCTGGAGATGTATAGGGAAAAACAACTATAAGATCAGATGATGATATAATTTGAAACAAATTAGTATCCGGGCTTATAACACGCATGTTACCATAATCCTGAACGACTCGATCTATATATTCAAAATACTCAGTGTCATGGAATTTATTTAGCAGCAGCCGCTTATGCTTCAATACAACATCAATGTCGACGCCCAACGTTGTCTGAACTTCATTTACAGTAGTTAAAATATCAGTTATAAATAATTTCATATTTTGGGCTGAGATGTAAAGATCCGAAACATCTCTATTTAATAATAAATCAACCTTCCGTGGAGATATGTCAAATATACAAATATTAAATTTATTCATCTCTTTATCTTTAAACTTTTTTGTCAACTGCGGCATATACCACAAAATTGGTCTTACAACTCTTATATCGCTTGTAATACCATCCCGAATCAATAAATCTCGGTCAATGTTATTCCAAGTATAAATGCAGTCGACTCTCAAATGTCTTATACCAGGATGCTGGGCTGGCTTCGCCTTGCCTTTAAATCGATATGGGTAAGAATTCAATGAATATAATGCCATGTATACTTTAAATGATCTATTTGGCAGGTTACTCATCCATAAAAATTGTTGCAACCAATTGGAGTTTGTAATAATAACATTTTCAATTAATTTTTTTTTGTTTAGATGATTGATCAAAGAATATTCCGCATAATCACGCCAGAGTAGACATGCTATCGGCTGCTTAAAAAGCAATTGGCAAAACTTAAAAATTATTATCAAATGATTTAACACCATTCGCACGACTTCTGCGAATTTAAATTTTGTAATATATAGTGCATGCACTAGAGGAAATCGGCAATACGAAAATCTGGCTGGATCTGTTGAATTCACTTTTTCTAAAGACTGAACAATATATGCATTAGCAGAGTTCAATACATCTACATGTCCATGTTTACAAAAGGATTCAAACGACTCTGACGACCCCCCTTGAAGCAAACTATTACTCGGAACCCCAAATACCAATGTTATTTTATGTTTAATATTCTTTTTAACTAACAGCGACCATCCGATATTTAGTAGTATGTAGCACCACCAAATCGAAAATTTAGCCAATGATCCCTTGAATAATTTCAAAGATGGCGAAATAGTTTTTCTCGTAATATCGATATTCACACCTGCATGAGTTAAATTTTTTGAATCCGAGTCCCCCTGCAGCGTCGTTACTTTTGCATCTCTTGATTGAGATATATTATCAAAATTATCGGTCATCTGTTTCGAAACAGCCTGTGTTAATCTTAGATATATACTTTTGCCATCGTATATATTTAAGTAATTTTGAAAATATTCTTTTAATATTTTTTCAGAAATTATTATCCATTCATTTATTACTCTATAATTTAATTTTTTTGTATCTTTTTTCGACATGTTATTTTTATTTCTCGCGTTTTTTAACATATTCTTTCTTTTCCAGTAATCCTTTCTTTTCAAATGCATCGGTCCAGTAAAAGAAATGGTCAAATGGTATATTTTTTTTCGTAGCCAGTTGGGTGACAGAATGTATTCCATCAATGCTGTACATGACGTCTATGAATGACTGCCAAATCGGCAACAAGGACGGATCATCTCGCCAATTAGGATAAAGATCGTGTCCTGAAAGAAAAATTGGGCCTGGTTGAGTCAATACAGGTATGTAATCCTTTTCGGCGAAATCGATGATATTTTGAAGTACGTCTCGTGCTTCCCGCAAGCGGTCCGCATTAACTATATCAATGTTGTCATCGGATGTATGGTATTCAGCGTAAGGGCTTCTGGTTATCGAGAAAGTGGGTATATCGACTCCAGGACTATCCATCACCTTTTCATCATTGCTCGCACTTTTAAGAAAGTCGACAATTTCGAAAGGTAGCCCACTTTGTTTTAGTGTTTCTTCAAGTAGATGATCCCAATAACTTGATCCCGATCTCGTTCGCTGGCCAACCATTGGACCCTCTGTGCCCAGCATTTCACTAAAGAAGCCCCCAATGGAATTTTCAATCATCTCCGGATGCCCAGCCAAATAAGTTATACTTCCGATAGTTTCGGGTACTATTAATATTAAATATGAATACTTTCTATGTGATTTTGCTAACAGTCTATTCGCAATATCGACTGCCACAGAAACCCCAGTCAAGGAATCATTAACCTGAAGTGGATGGCATATATTTGAGCAAATGACAAAAGTCTCAGTATTATCACCAGGTATGAATAGAGAGAGCGTGTTCAAAACACCAGGCTCGAAACGCGTCTTGATTTCTACTTCATAGTTTTCCGAAGTAAAACGATCCAACCAGGCATGGGGCATAGAAAATCCCCATACCGGTTCGTAGAAGCTGAATGAAAATGGTATAGCGTTTGGCCGTTCTGGGTAGGTTTTGATATGTTTTAATATTTCTTGCCGCGTTACAATTCCTGAAAACGATTGAGAGTAGTTGATGACATGAAGCGGGCTCCAAGCGGCATCTATTAATGTTTCGCCATTCGCCCTTATCGTTGCTGTGTCAAGTTCCCAGCGCGGGGGAACGACCCAGGACCAAACCTTTGTTCCGGTTGGTGTTCCCTCGATAACCGAACCTGATAATACTTTTTGAACGAGATGTAGGGCTGTATCAGTATCATTGTTCGCCAAGGTTCTCGATAAAGGTGCAATGCACTTTAATAAGGCGACCATGTCTATGCTGTCTTCGTATTTATTCATTATTACTCGCTCGTTTCTCGGCAGTTCACGCTACACCATTGTAGCAACTCAGTAGGCGTAAGTATGTTGTTCGGGAATTTCACTCCACCGAGTTCTAATCCGTAAAGAATCCACTCCACACAATTCATATTTCTTGGGTCAATTGATCTTTTGTCACGAAAATTCCGGACGTAATCGGGTGCATCTCTTGTCAAATGCCAACCTCGACAGGCTTTTTCTTGTTTTATTATTTGCAGCATCAACAATCCTGGCCTACGTAGGAATGCTAATGATATGTTAGGCGACGGCACAATAATATTATAAAATAATCGATTACCTTTGGGTAATGACGGAGAATCCCAAGGCACAACCCTAGCCCCAAGTAATGAAAGATCAGCTAAACCGTGCGTAGGTATCGATAAACCTGCATGGTTCGCTTTGCCATCTACTATAAAAATAACTATTTTCCAGATATTTAATGCGTTTTTTTGGGTGATGAGCGCCTGAGACATCTCTTTTATTCTTATTTAACGTTTGTGATGAATCGATCAACCAACCCAGGAATGATATGCTGAGATAGTTTTATGAGATTTTTTTCCGGAAAATATGTCGAACTCCTGTCTTTCATAGAAAATGGTGTTCCTCGGATATCACATACTGCATGAATGGATTTAGCACTACGTAACCGATACGTTAATGTCAGATATGTCGGGAATACAGAAACAATACCACACCACAATTCCCAGCGTTCACCTTCCTTGAACTCTCTTCTGTGATCAATCATGATCCGCGCCGCAACGATCGTTAAATCGCTGTTTGGGACCCCGATGCCACATCTTTCCAGCAGTGTATTTGTTCCCTTATCAAATAGAGTCATATAGGCAGTTACATTCATGTGCCCATTACGATCAATCCACTCGCTAGCTACACATCCGGTATCGCATAAGTGAAAGCCTTTCACTTCCTAGCCTCCGCAATCGCAAAGCGCGTTACAGCCGCACGGTCGATTTTTCCGTTGGCATTTCGCGGCAAAGCAGGACTTACGAAAATCCGCTTGGGAACCATGTAGGGTGGTAGCGTGGCACGTAGCGTTTTTTTTACCGAATAGATATCTACCGCTCGCTTGTCATGATCTGGTTCCAAGACCATCCACAGTTCGCGATCACCAGATTGTGGCTCTAAGTCGATGACGCATGCGCACGCCAAGTGAATGCTGGGAATCTTTGTTGCAGCAGACTCTACCTCACCCAAATCAACGCGATAACCCGCGACTTTGACGGTCGCGCCCATCCGGCCAACAATGAAAAGGTCACCATTCTCATTTACATAGCCGATGTCTTGCGTGCGAAAGGCCTGCGATGCACCAATATTGATATAGGCCTGCTTGGTCTTTTCCGGGTCTCCAGCATAACCACGCGTTACGCATGCACCAAGCATGCAGATTTCTCCTCTTAAGTTCGACTCTTGCACAACTACGCCGTTCTCATCAAGTAAGCAAAACGGCATACGCTGGTGGGCTTTGCCAACCGGTGGCGATCGACCTTTGTTAAGCAGGGGCATATCAGCTTCCGTTACCCTGTGCATGGTGTTAACTATCGAAGTCTCGGTGGGACCCCATACGTTGTATATTTCGATCCTGGGCCGGGCTTTCCGCCACCCGATTAAATGAGACGGAGGAAAAAAGTCACCACCTGCTACGATACGTCTCAGAGAAGCTAACCGGGAGTCTCCAATCATGCCCCGACGGAGGATCTGAGAGAAGAACGTAGGAACACCGAACACTGATGTAATTTTAAATTTTGCTGTCTCTTCGACAACTTTCTCCACATCTGCTGGGTTGGAGTAAATCGCGAGAGGGACGCCAAAATAGAATAGGGAAAACACATCGAACATCGAGATATCGAAGAAGAAATTGGTACAACACCCAATCACGTCATCCGAACGCCAATCCAACATATCAGCGCTCCAAAGCATGGTGTTCTCAATGTTGCTGCAATCAGCCATGACTCCTTTGGGTACTCCGGTTGAGCCGGACGTAAAGAGCACGTACAAGATCTGGTCTAAAGGCATCGCAGAAGGCACCGGCGGCAAGCCGGGGCGCGAATCAAAATCACCCAAGACAACGCGTCGCAGAGTCTTGATTGCGGCTTCACCGCCGCTGAAGCCGCTACCCTCAGGAACGATGACGTCGCGCGCATCCAAGGTGTTAAAGCAATGAATCAAACGGGCAGCAGGCTGATTAGGCGACAAAGGCGCGAACCCGCGCCCAGACATCAGAACACCAAGGATTGCTGCAACGGTATCACCGCTGCGCCCCACCAATATTGGTACAGTAGAGTCTCTCGGAGTTACCGTACTTCCTACACCCAAGGCCGTTGCATAGGCTTGCGCACGCCACAGAAGATCGCGCCATGACCAAAATCTGTTAGCGTCTTTAAGTATTACCTCTTCAGGCGCAGCCTGTGCGCACGACCAAACTCGCCTGATAATAGAGCTATAACGCACTTACTTGATGACCTTTACAAACTCAAGAATCAATCCCTTGGCTGCAATGAATAGCGTACGAATCTGCCCCCCAAATGAATTGACATTGATCGCATAGCGACCCAGGACAAAACTTCCTGAACGTGCCGAATATTGCGCTTCCACCATTTCGAGTTGGTCCGTACCTATAGCAAGGTGATGCAGTCCAAGCCCATTTTTCTGGGCAAACCTAGCTGTACTCGCATCATCTGACACTGGCTCTACCAATTCCAGCCACAAGTTATTTTCTGGCAGATGTATGAAATGTAGGTTGTTCTTTTGATTTTGATCGAAAACAACTTCAGATATATTTGAACGATCTAAACCCAAAGCAATTAAAGCTTCGTCCACATCTGAAACAACGATTCCAATGTGATGAATCTTCAAACCTGATCCCTTAGAAGTGCAAGTAATGAGTCGAACCGACGTAATGCAAGCATCGTTGTCGGATTTGTAAGGTCAATTTTTTGTCCGAACTCTTGTTCCACGAATACTGCAAGGCTAACAAGATCAAGCGAATCCATAATCCCAGCCTCAAAGAAATCGATATCTCGAATCTCTTCCAAAATTCCCGAGCCTTCACGTTCAACGAAGAATCTCGCCATTTTTTTTTCTTTATCACTGAACTCCATTAAGCCTAACCTACCTTTCAACTGTTAGTAAGAAATATAGTCCGATTTTATAAAAATTCTTTGATTGTCATTAAACATATCAGCAAGAAAGTCAATTGTGTCGTCGTACCAATAAAAAGAAATATTGCGCAATTCCTGCGCAGAGCCAACTTCCCGGATCAGCCCTTTCTCTCCCAAAGCCGCAGCAGGACGGGAAAAATCAAATTCGAAGCTTTCCTCTGGTACATCCCTCCGCCTTAAGAAGGCTGTGTAGTCAGTACCGATGTATTGCTCTCCTCTAAATACTTCTGTACGAAAAGCTTTATGGGCCCTATAAGTCGCTCCGCAAAGGTGCTCGATGTGGTGAAGTGCTGTATTGCCTAACGAAACCGGACGGCCTATGTGCAGGAATGCAGCGCGTTTACCGCGGAGACGATGGAAAACGCTATCGTATCCAAAGGCACTTTTCCCTATCCCATTGAGAAGTTTCGCAGCAGGACCCAGCGCAGCATACGAAAATATGGGATGCTCCGAGCGGACGTGGTCAGGCTGATCAAGAATCCACTTGTTCATTGCGCCCAACTTGGTGGGCGTTCCATTCACATTGAATATACCTTGCGATGTATAGGTAAATGTTGTCAAAACTATTGTCTTACCTGAGATTAATAGTGGGCTTACTACAGCTTTGCAAAATTCATTTTTAGAAGGATAGCTAGCCGCATGAGCCCCCAAACTCCTAAAATCTGTATAAATATACAAAATATCAGCATCATAGGCGCCAACTGAATAGAAGCCTTGTTTGAGCATTCTCTCCAAATCAGTGGCCATTGTCATTACCGTAGATTGCAATAATATCAACACAGTTGCCGACTAATGCGCGAACCTGCGTTATCATCTCTTTTTCGAATTCCGCAGAAGATATAAGTACACAATCAACTGATTTCAAGGTATTATTATCAGGCCTAACAATCGGAATGCCGCGGAGACTTTTTCCCTGCTTGTTTTGATTGTTATCGAATATTTTTTCAAACCTAATATTATCGCTTTTCAACAGTTCAAGAAAATCTACCGTATGCGGACCCGCACCAAAAATGGCAATACGTTTTTCATTTTTATTCAGCCTCTTTAAACGCTCGCGAATGTTTATTAATAGGCTATTATGATAGTCTTTAAGCCGTAATTTATTTTTATTGTATACATAGCTAGCGTGTCCCGCAGGTATCTGTGGATGGGTGGAGTCTGAAATAGTACTCAAAGATCGAATCACAGGGTATGAAAAGCCAGAATTTACTGGATTACCTTCAAATCTTTCACAACAGTAAGATTGAAAACCGCTTCTCGAAAGCATTAAACTTAGAGATAGAGGTGTAAAATATAATAAGTGTTCATGGTGATAAAAGTTTGAAATTGTTAACTTTATATCCTCAGAATCTGGCACCTCAATATATACAACTCCATTCGGGGAAAGCAATATTTTAATTTTTTTCAACATCCCGACCGGATCTGCCAAATGTTCAAAAACATGACGAATTATGATGAGATCAAATTTTACCTCTTCAAATTCAGCATTTTCGATAGAAGTATCAAGGATTACAGCTTGGTTTTTAAGATTTACTTTTGCTTGTTGAACGTACACATCAGAAAGCTCCACCCCGTACAATAGGATCTCATCTTTACCTCGAGCTTGCAGATTACGCAGAAAAAAGCCTTCAGCGCATCCTATTTCTAGCGCCGCCCTAACGGTATGGATTGGTTTTATTTTCTCGATAAAATCCAACTGCAATTCCATAAGATTATTAAATGGCGAACCTTGGTCGAGTTCTTCTCTTGGAATGCGTGACTGCTTTTTATAATAAGAACTAAGTTTATTAGGCCCCATCCTTGGATTCAAAAATATTAATGCACATTGCTCACATCCGCTCAATCCGAATGTAACAGACATTTCATCACCATCGGTTAAATACACCTTGCTTTCTGAGGGTGATTTAAGAGTTTTAATAGCGGTACTCCCGCATCCTGGGCATTTATCCTCATGAACTGAGTCTAAAGATTTGTCATTATTTTTCATCATTGTTTTTTGAAGTTTGGCCTACTTAAGCTTTTATACCTTAATTATCTAAAATCCCACACCATCGTAATACCGCTTGAGTTTTTATGTTTAATATGCTCAACATCTCGATTTACAAATCCTATTTTTTGATACGCACGAATTGCATTTTTATTGTCGACATTGACGCCCAAAATAATTCGATTAACATTTGTATTCTTTTTTAGCCAGTCTTTTGTTGCAGAGATCACCTCTTTAGCAACTCCTTTCCCGCGCCAATTATCATCCCCAATTAGTATTCCCATTATTGCATATCCCATTTCATTATTAATGGGTTCATATTTAATGTTTCCTATATGTAATTGTGTATGTTTTTCGAATATTCCCAAAAATACGGTATCTCTTTGTTCGGTTTTTTTAAACACGTAGTGTCTCAATTCGTCAATGTCGACTCTTACAGCTATATATCTACTTACATTCTCATCCGCTAACCAACCAGCATAGCGATAGCTAACATCTGTAACTTTAAGTGATCGAACGGTAAATCTTTTTGTTTTTATATTTATATTATTCATTTAAATTTACCCCTTAATCGATATTGAAAAGTTTATTTTATAAGAGATTTTATTTCAGTAGTGTCCCAACGTTTTCACATTGGGGCGTCATAAGTTAATGATTTACCATGGCTTTTTGGCTTTTCAGTCTGGTCTCGATTTGAACGTCGACACCATGATTCATTGTCCTTTGCGCACATACGCAA
>Ga0214923_10009340_pt1 | contig 10230 bp, 9 predicted proteins | sample LL1510_MetaG_FD_177993 | JGI IMG/M metagenome (GOLD analysis project Ga0214923, IMG submission 177993) | Freshwater microbial communities from Lake Lanier, Atlanta, Georgia, United States - LL-1510 | ecosystem: Environmental > Aquatic > Freshwater > Lake | place: USA: Georgia | collected 2015-10-15
GGTTGCGCGCGCAACTAAGACCTTCGCCTGATCACAAATACAGATCTCTGAACGCTCTGCATCAAGATCCAATAAAACCGACACGCCTGCCTGGCTCGGAAAATGCTGTAAATACCATTGCCACTGTCCGACGAAACTGATCGTCATCTTATGCGGCGTCAAGCGGGCCGCTTCTAAAATTTGTTCAAAACGCATCGCTGTTTCCAAAGGCAAAGCCACTACCATCACCTTGGTATAACCTTCTGCGCCTTTATGTAAGGGCATGAAATCAACAACCACTTCCTCTCGGGCGTAAGGAAGGTGATTCACCGCCTGCAAATCGACCATCGATTTTAATTCTTCCCTGTTCTCTGAAGGCAAGTCTAAGTAACGTAAAATAGCATAATGACGAGGGATGCTTAGAACGACCTGGCTGGAATTTAGATCAACCCCCATTGTCTTACGCAATTCACCTAACTTTTGAGCAATCGCATCATCCGACAAGCCTTTACAGGCGATCATACCCCCAAAGGACAAGGGAGCATTCACGGCAAATGATGCCTGAAACACCTTGACGGAGCTCTCGGTTATTTCAATCACTGTTCTTGATTTAAAACTCATCTTATTCTCTGTTCCATTCGACGATGGCTAAACCCTCTTGCGATAGAGGTCTATAAATAACCGCGGTAATACTGGACCTGACACCGCTTGCTTCATCCACGCCAAGTGCATGCACTCGAAAGTACTCAGACTGATCAATACCCTGATTATTTCTCAGCGCATTCATATACAATTCTTGCGTCGCTGAAAACATGGACTGATCATTCACCGCGTCATCTGCCGTACCAGGTATCTGATCCATGCCGTTGCGGTAACGGATCAGCCCCGCTTTTACATCTTCCTGCGCCAAACCGGTTGACGCCCCCTGAACCACCGCCATGATCACCGCATTAGAAGCCGTATTAAAATTTATCTTAAAACCATTCGGCGGATACTTAGGAAATACCGTGACATGAGGTTTAATGCGTTCAAATAATTCCTTAGTCACTCCTCTGACCAACAATAGTTCCTCTATCCGGTCAAACGGCCGCTTCTTGCATTTGTAGGGCAAAGACTGACTCATATAAAAATCGTCTTTGGCACCTTTGATATTACCCTGAGGACTGCTGAATACCTCCGTCGTATCACTATGCCAATCAATAACCGCGGCAGCTATCCGATCAGCATCCTTCTCATTCAATTCAAACTGCTGCAACAGAGCACTTAAGATCTTATAATTTGTACCGTCGATGGCGTTTAAATTGATCTTCCCCTGCTCATCTTCAAGACCATAAAGTAGACTTTTATTGTTTGCCGTCCCGTAAGAACTACCTAAAAAGAGTATATCGAAGTGTGTATCATTATCAACCTTTATACCTTTAAAAATCATCTCAGAAGTTTGCCGCTCTAATCGCTTAATACCACACTGATACAACGTATCTCGTTCAGTTATTTCTTTAGCCAATAAACTTTGAACATAACTGATCCCAGCCCTAGCTGCGGCATAAGACTTTGTTTTTCCCACACTGTTTCGGATCAAAGACAATTCAAGCGCAGATCCTTTATTAAGACTCAGGGCTAATAACGCCAAGATCGCCAATACCCACAGCACAGTAATCAAAATAAAACCTGATCTATTCCTCATCAGCTACCTCGATCTCGGGCAGGTAAACTTCCCGCTTAAGGACAACGCCCTGTTTAGGGGATTGCTGATCGAACAAGGTAATTTGAACACGTACCGCATTAGGAAGACGCCGACTTTTCCAGCGATCCATCCATTCAATCTGTTTAGGCATCAGCACACGATGCTGTGCATCACGCTTTAAGCTTCCATACGACAATTTTAAACTGCCTTTTTGAAGACCTGCGGCAATGATCTCTCCCGGTGACGAGTCTTTCTTCTTAGCCAAGAATTCAGCTAAATCCATTTCCTGCCGCATCATAAAATCAATCGGCAACTGCTTCGATGTTACGGCTGTTGATTTCCACTGCTTTAGCCGCTGAGCGATGATCATTCGAGCCGCTTGAGACTGCTCAGGGACCGTCAAATAGTAACGAATTCGGCTGATCGCACCTGAGCTTACCGATAAGAAGCTCATCTGTGTTGATGAACCCTCGAAAGAGACAGCCGAAGGCAATGAAGCCGAGAAATCATAACGAACGGCATTTTCCAGATCCCGACTGATCAGTTCAAATGCAAGACGTGCTTCTTGATAACCCTGATTTATTTCATTCGACCGGCGGTCTATCTTAAGGCCAAGCCAGAACGTGTTGTATAACGTCAATGCGATGATTGAAAAGACCATCAATCCTAATAGGACCTCGATCAAGGTAAATCCCTGCGTAACGCTATTATTTTGTCTTTGAATTTGGAACATATACTAAAGAAGATACCGATAATTTCCGCTGTCCATTCCCTACCGGCCACTGAATGGTAAGGGCGGCTGTTTTAAGAGACATATCCCGCTCCGCTATCGTTGACTGGTACGTGAATTTACTCAACGACTTGGACGCTCCTGTTTCATCAACATCCTGACCGTTAAACCAATATTTGGCCAAGCGATTCTCCACCATTAACAATGCCTGAGTATAATCTTTCTGCAATGTAACGCTTCGATAACTCCCCAACAGCGACTGCATGATGACGGTCAGACTGATCGCCATGATAACCACCGCAATGATCGCTTCAACTAGAATGATCCCCTTACGATTCATAAACCCCTTCAAGAATGAAAACGTTCCCCCGCTGCTCCCGACTTGAGACCGTTAGCTTTCCCCCTTGACCTTCTAACTCAATGCTTACCTTATCCAAGGTGCCGTCAGGATAGATTGTCATGGCTTGAGCAGCATGCACCTTAACTGAACGCGGTACACGCATCACTCTCCCCATCCGGATTGGTATGGAGATAAATTTCTTGTTAGAAGACGTTTGAGAAGAATCAGCACGAAGGATTTGATAACTATTCAATTCATCCAAGAATACAAGGCGATATTCACTGTTATCCTGAATGGCCCTTGACTGAGCCCAACGGATCAAATACACCATATCCTGGGCTGTTTTCTTTAATTCGAAGCGTTTTAATGTTTGATTAAAATTAGGAACCGATAACGCCACGATCACGGACAATACCACCATGACCAAAAGCAGCTCTACCAGCGTAAAGGCTCGTTTATTTATCATCCTTTTCCCAATTAGTAATATCATCTTTACCAGCTATACCATCAGGTCCTAATGAAGACAGATCATACCCTTCCTTATTATGTTCACCGGGAAAGGCATAAACGTATTCATGACCCCAGGGATCTTTAGGTAAACGCTTCTTTTTTAAATAAGGACCGCTCCACTTGGCAGGCACAGGATCCGCCGTAGGCTTTTCAATAAGCGCCATTAAACCCTGCTCTGTCGTTGGATAATGACCATTATCCAGTTGATAAAGATCCAGCGCATTATCCAGATTTGATTCAATATCAGTCACCGCCGCCGCTTTTCTCGCCTGATTGCTTCGGCCTGAAATACTCGGTACAACCATCGCGACCAAAACACCGATAATGATGATGACCAACATAATTTCAATTAATGTAAAACCATGACGACGCATACACCCTCCTCTACCATTAAGGACTAATTGATAATCATATTCATTTGAAACATCGGCAGCAGCATCGATACAATCACGAACCCTACCACCGCTACAATGACCACTAACACCAACGGTCCTAGAATAGTCATGAAATTCTGCGCGGTTTCCGCTGTCGCCCGTTCACACATGGTTGCCAGCTTATACAAACCCCTCTCGAGCTTACCGCCTTCTTCACCAACGACGATCAAATTAACAGCTACTTCTGTGAAATAAGGACATCCTTTGACAGCAGCTGTCAAACTCGCACCTTCCTTGACTTTCTGCGTAATCTTCTGTAATTCCGTCTTAAAATACGTATTATCGATTGTCTCGGTCACAGATTCCAAGGCAGACGAAATACTGACGCCGCTTTCCAACAATGTACCCATCGTCCTTGAAAATAACGCCAACTGAGAATTCTGAACAAATTTCTTTAACAGCGGAACTTTAAGCACAAACGTTTCCAAATACATCTGCCCCTGAGTCGTTTCCAGCCAACGTTTGACAAAATAAGTTACCCCACCGACCACTAGCAGGATCAGCCACCAAAACTGTGCAAAGAATCCGCTCACCGCGATGACGATCTGAGTGGGCACAGGCAGTGCTGTATCAAAATCTTCAAACATCACGGTTAATTTCGGCAAGACAAACGTCAGCAATACAAACATCGTCAGCACACCGACAAGAAAGATAATTGTCGGATAAAGCAGACTTCCCTTGATCTGACTCCTGATCTGTATATCCTTTTCAATAAAATCAGCCAAGCGGTTTAAGACCTGAGGCAAATACCCCCCCAACTCGCCCGACTTGACCATATTGACATAAAACAACGGAAACGTATCCGGAAACTGCGCCAGCGCACCTGACAAGCTTCCTCCACCCTTCACAAACTCATGCATCGACTCAAGGACCGACATCATCGATGGATGCTGAGCCTGATGCAATAGGATCTCTAAACTACGTAAGAGCGGAATACCGGCATCAACCATGTCAGACATCTGACGCGTAAAGATCGCTACCGTTGCCAACGGCACCTTAGATACATCCTGAGATGCTCTTTTCAAACTCCTTTTAGTTGAGATTTGATCATTCACCTGAAGCTTCACTTCAAGCGGCGTATTGCCTAACTTCAACAGCTTGTTAATCGCCTCCTGTTCATTATCCGCCTGAATCATACCGGTAATGATCTTTGAAGGACCGCTCTTGGCTTTATAAATAAAATTAGGCATACGATCAATGATTCACTTGAGTGATCCGCAATACTTCACTCGGTGAGGTTAATCCTGCGGCTACTTTCTCCCAACCGTGACGGCGAAGTGATTTCATCCCGTCGATCACCGCCATCTGATTGATCTCACTACTTGAAGCGCGTTTTAAGACCAACGATCTAATATTCTCGTTAAACATCAGAAACTCACAGATCGCCTGACGGCCTAAATAGCCGGTCATGCGGCATGCCGGACAGCCTTTAGCTTCGTAAACCTTTGTTCGGCTTTCAGCTTCATCTAAATTAAAATCTTCGATCATTTCTGCCGTTAATAGCGACGGTTGTTTACAGGAAGGGCATAATAAACGAACCAACCGCTGGGCAATGAAACATTCAATTGAGGAAGCGATCAGGTACGGTTCAATCCCCATATCCATCAGACGGGTGACACCGCTCGCCGCGTCATTGGTATGCAGCGTTGAAAACACTAAGTGCCCTGTTAACGCCATCTGAATAGCGATCTGAGCCGTTTCTGAATCGCGTACTTCACCCACCATGATGATATCCGGATCATTACGCAGTACCGATCGAAGGCCGTTAGCGAAGGTCAAACCGATCTGAGGATGCACCTGAATCTGAATAATCCCCTTCATCTGATATTCCACCGGATCCTCGATCGTGATCACCTTAGTATCCAACTGATTAAGCTCTGCCAGACAAGAGTACAGCGTTGTTGTTTTACCGCTACCCGTTGGGCCTGTTAGAAAAACAATGCCGTGTGATTTGGCTAATAAGATATCTAAATGTTTTCGTTCTTCACCCGCAATGCCGAGTTCTTCAAAACTGTACAATTTAACCGAATTCAAAATACGGATAACACAACTTTCCCCGTATGGTGTCGGCAAGAAAGACACACGCAAGTCTAAATCCTGTTCCTGAGTTTTCACCTTAAATCGGCCGTCTTGAGGGAGTCTCTTTTCCGCGATATTCAAACTCGACATGATCTTAATACGGGACAAAAGTGTATCTTGGAAATAACGGATATTATCCGGAGGCTTGATATCATAAAGAACCCCGTCGATTCGCGTACGGATTCTCAACTCATCTTCAAAAGGCTCTATATGAATATCAGTCGCCTTCTCTTTATAAGCCTGTAATAGGATCTGATTAAGGAATTTACTGATCGAGGCGTCTGAACTGTTCTCATCAATGGACTCGACCATTGATTCTTCCTGAGATGTGACAATGCCCGTCATCATCTTTTCAATGGTTTCAGCTCCGACACCGTAATACTCTTGAATAGACTCTAAGATCTCCCGCTCACTGGCTAATACCGGGATGATCTTACAGCGGGAAATGGTCGAGAGGTCATCCACCGTATGTACATCAGCCGGATCACGCATCGCTACCACCAGCGCATCCGACTCCATTCTAACAGGCAGGATCTTATAATACTTGGCTGCTTTAACGGGAATTCGGCTTAACACATCTGCACTGATCGAAAGAGTACGGGGACTGACAAAATCAACATCCATCTGCTCAGCCAAGATGGGTAATAACGTATCCTCCTCACTGACAAAACCCAAACGGACCAAGGTGGCGCCAAGCATATCGCCTGTCTTACGCTGTTCATCGAGGGCCTGTTCTAGTTGTGAAACAGTGATCAGACCTTTATTGACAAGGACCTGACCAAGGAAGAGCTTACTTTTGTATTGGGGATTCTTCGTCATGGAATGGGCTGTAATACGTTTTATTCTTTTTAATGTCCATTTCAGGATATTTAGCCGGATCCACATTAGTATCGCCGGTGATGATATGTGGCGTTAAAAAGATGACAGTTTCAGTCTTAGTCACACTGCGTTGATCACGGCTAAAAACCTTGCCCATCAGCGGAATATCTCCTAAAACGGGAACCTTGTCTTTTGTATAATCCGTTTCATCCTTGATCAAACCGCCGATGATAATGGTCACACCATTCTTCACGCGGACGATCGTATCCACTTCCGATGTTGACACAATCGGCACAGACGTTGTTTCACCGTTATTTGTTGTTGTATAAGTTCCTGCCACCGATGATACTTCAGGATGGATCTTCATCGTGATAAATCCGTCATCATGAATAGAAGGCGTCACATGAAGCTTAACACCTACTTCGATAAAATTAACTGCTTGAGCCGTCGTGGCAGCCCCTGTTGCGGGTGTAGTGGTCGTTGATGTCGCGTAAGGCTGATTACTTCCGATCAAGATCTTCGCTTCCTGGTTATTAACAACAGCGATATGGGGATTAGACAAGATTCTCGTCTTGCCCATTTTAGCGATCATCGTTAACAATGCACCGTAACCGTCGCTGTTTAACGTTCCGATCTTGGTTGTGCTCATTGGAGGATTCGGAACATCGGAAGGTAAACTGAAATTATTGGTAAATCTAAGATTCTTATTCTGTTTAATGACGCTATCCCAGTCAACGCCCATTTTATAGTTATCATCTAACGTGATCTGAATGATACGGGCATCGATCAGCACTTCCTTTTCCTTGCGATCCACCGCAGACACTACCGATGTGATCTCTTCAATACGAGGAAAAATATCATTGATGATGATCTTATTCGAACGTGCATCAAATTGAATTGTTCCGATATCTTTAGTTAACAAGGGTGTGATCGTTTTAACAACATCTTCTGCTTTGGCATAATTCAGATCAAAAACCTTGGATTCTCGAGGAACATCTACCTGCTTGATCAACTTCTCAATGTCAGCCAACTTACGCGGAGTATCCTTCACTAACAATTTATTTGACGACAGATCAGTCTTGATCGATCCAATTTTCGGACTCACCTGCTCGGTCAATTTGCTGGCCACCCCTTCAACCGGAACGTTCCTGATCTCAAATACTTTCCATTCAGTAGGCAGGTCCACTTCCTTCAAATACTCGATCATGTAATCTAATTTCTCAGGAATGTCCTCGATCATCAGCGTATTAGACTGTTCATCCGCCACAATTTTCCCGCCGGTACTCTTAACCTGATTCAATAAACTGACCGCATCTGAGGCTTTCATTGATTTAAGCACGATCACCTTACGAGTGATCTGTTTACCGAATTTCATCCCGAATAACTGCTCATATTCTGATCCCGGCATGATCTGGACCAAACCGCCGTTCTCTACATAAGCCAAGTCATTGGCTTTGAGAATGATCGTCAACGCATCATGGACTTCGACGTCTTTTAAATAGATCGTGACCCTACCTGATACATTCTTGCCTGCAATGATATTCAAACCTGATTTCGCCGCAATCAGCTTAAGAACATCATTGATATCCATATCCCGCAACTCACGGGTATCAAGCATTACCTTATCTCCCTTAGATACTTGGACAGTAGCGGCGGGAGAACTTGTCTCTTGAGTATTAGTTTGAACATTTGAAACCGTAGTTGATGAGTCTACCACGGTTGATGCTTCTTGGTCTGCCGTTCTAACTGGAAATGAAAAATCTTGCCCTGAAGACAAGCCGGCATAACCGACTGTGAACAAGCCTAAAGCCAAACATAATTGCAGCATTTTCTTATGTTGAGGACGTATCAATTTGATTACCCTTAATCTTAATATCGATATTCTGATTCTGATATTCGAGCACTATCTTATCTTTTAACACATACTTAATACTAATCCCGTTAGACGGAGAATCTTGAGACACAAAATACGTTTGATGGGCCGTTTGATCTTCAATGACCACCTGTGCCGGATTCGCCAGCACAATACCTACCACTTTAAAATTAACCGGTAACTGCCCTGCTGCCAAACCTGTCCGTTCAATGGTTTTAACCTGCTTAGGCGCAACAAAGACATCTCGACCATTGATCTGCTTTGCGTAAAAATCATACGGTCTTAATTCCTGTGTCGTCTCATCTGCCGAATCAAGCTCTTGCAGTTTTACCGACGGTAAAGGCAAGGACACATCAATTGTTTTATGCTGAGTTAAGAAAAAATAACCTATATAACCAACACAGACCACGGTTAATAGTAAAAAGAAATATTCCAAGTTTTTAAGCAGTTTAAGAGTATTCATCGGTTAAGTTGTTGTATATAAATTTATCATATAGACGATAAGCTCTAAATCAAGACAAAATCCATCTATTTGTTCTCTGAAAAGTGCAAAAAAAATCCCCGTGTATGTAGTACATACACGGGGATAGTACAAGCTGATTTATTAAAGAATCTGAGATAAGTGCGCATTGCTGTTGCCTGCCTCTTTAGGGCTGACAAAAACAATCGACTTACCGGTATTACCAATCGCAATTACCTGTCCATCGGCAGCTAAACTGCTACCGTAAGTTGACGCCGCCGTGGAAGCCGACTCATCATAAGCAGAAAACTTCCATGACGCATCATTATTGGCATTCAGGTTATAAACCATGACCATCCCCGGCAAATAAACATTATTGGCAATGTTTAGCTGCGTATTCAGCGAGGACACTTTAGATGGATCAAACTGATTTGCTCCTGTACCGATATCGATCGGCTGAGTACGTACCAGCAAGGTTTGTCCGTTAAGCGCGATCTGACTTCCCACCTTGGCTTGATACGCAGGCAATACCAGCTCAACCTTCTTCCTGGCAGCAAAAACCGGCGCACTGGTGGCAAACGCGCCGGACGCATTAGCCGTGTTAGCCGTAAAGGCGATCGTTGCCGGATAAAGATACACATTTCCTGTTGTTCCCTTATCGTTAGCCTCATTAGGAGATCCGATAGCCACTAATAATTTTCCGGCAGCGGATACCGTTGGATATGTTTCATTCAACGCAACAGCCGTACCGAAACCGGCTGATGTGACATTCTGAGCCACCGGCTGATACGCCCAATCGCGCGTGTAGATAACAACACCCAGACTGCTATTAACCGTCTGACTGACCGTTGCTTTATACATGAGCACATATCGGTAAACATACTGTCCGTTACCGTTATCTGCCACATATCCCGGACAACCGATCATCAAGTAATCCTTATCCGATGCAATATCAGCTAAGGTCGTTGACGCGGCAAATTGACCGCTATGCAACCCTAAGACCCAAGAAGAGGTCAGCGAATTATACGCATTGATCGGCGTTAATGAACCTGAGAACAGCGTGATACGGTGATCGATCGAGTAAAAACTACGGTGCTTTGGTAAGACAATTCCAATCGATTCCGAGGTCACACCTGTTGCTTGACCGTTAAAGTACAACGGCGTCTCAGATAAGCTTAACAACACCTTATACGCCTGATCCAAGTGAATCGTACTGCCAATATAATCGGCTAAACGAAGAATCGTTGGATGCGCCGTGTCCCACTGTTTGCTGACGGGATTATACTTAAAGATATACAAGTTTCTGGTACTTGTATCCGTAT
>Ga0214923_10009344_pt1 | contig 10228 bp, 7 predicted proteins | sample LL1510_MetaG_FD_177993 | JGI IMG/M metagenome (GOLD analysis project Ga0214923, IMG submission 177993) | Freshwater microbial communities from Lake Lanier, Atlanta, Georgia, United States - LL-1510 | ecosystem: Environmental > Aquatic > Freshwater > Lake | place: USA: Georgia | collected 2015-10-15
GCTCAGATCTTTGATACGTGTCGTCGTATATTCTGTTCGCTGCGGTAACCTCCTCTAACTCCGCTTCCACGTAGAGAGTGATGGCTTCACCGATTTCGTCCTCTTCGGAAATGGATGGCGCCTGGCCTTCTTGGAGAATATCATCTTCCTCCACTTGGCCGAATGGAACAGGTTCTTGTGCAGGTGCAGCCGCAGAAGCAGATGCTGCCGCAGACGCCTCTTCTTCGGCGTCCGGAGGAGCCTCTCTTGCGCGCATCACTTCAAACGGCTCCTCAGGGCTTATTCCCTTGAATGCGAATATTAGCTCTCTTTGACCGCCTCCCTCATCCTCTAGAATAGTGGAGTCGTCGGTTTCATTCACCGCCACGACCTTGAAAATGCCTTTCGGATTCAGATCAGACCCGAAGGTTTCCACGTACTGTCCTGCGCGCAAATCAACAAGTGTGACAAAGCCGGCTTTCGGGGTCTTCTTCAGAATTAGTATTTTCGCTATGCCGAGATCGGCAGCTGGCTTGCCGTCCTCAAGACGAATGCGAATGACACGGTCTGTTACACCACGTGGCATAATGAGCAGGCGGTCTGTGGAGAAGCCGTATACCTTGCCCACAGTCTCATTCATTTGACCGCCGAGCACCACGACCGTATCACCAACCTCTAGCCCTACCCTTTTTTCTGGTACGGCTACAGGAAGAACTTCCTTTCCTTCTGCTTCTCCTTCCATTCTACATGTTATTGTAAAAATACAAGAGGCGCATTATTTCGCGCATGCTACCGTGAAACTTAAGAGCTGGTCTTCTTAACTCGGTACTTCTTTGTTCTGCGCACCTGTTTCTTTTTCCTAGCTGTTCTGTGTCTGCGCGCACCTCCCTTGGCCTGGTGGGGCATGCCCATGCGCAGAGCATCATAAACAGCCGATAAATCTGTCTTATCTTCTCCCTTACCAAATGGGGGAACTATCGTAATATATTTACCACCATGTCCTTCTAATTCTCCCTTTATCTTATGTACTATTTTTTCATCATCAAAGAAGATTATTCTATCTTCAAGATTTTCTGTAGAATGCGCTTTTTCTCTCAATATCTTAGCCACTGTTTCAATATCTTTCACCAATCTTTTTCCTTTTGGAAATTCTTTTTTTATGTTACTTGCTTCATAAATAGGTTCTCCAAATCCTCTAAACTCAACTAATTCTGTAGTCCTTTTACCAGAATTTACTTCCTCTCTTTTTCCCGTATAAATCTTATCAAATATCTCATCAAAACCTTCACCATATTTCTGTTTAACTACCAAATCTATGATATCTAAAAATCCCATACGCAAACCACGATATTCTGAAGGGACATTCGTATTGTTAGTCAGTAGCAAAATGGCATCCACTGCCACGGGGCCATCTGGATTCAAAGACTTTGCGTGAAATATTATTTGAAATAACTTTTCATTCAGCTTAATATCGTCAATATAATATTTACCATCCTTATAGGTTTTTGTGGTGGCAATAAGCGTCTCGTCTAAATCAAATACAAGCACCAAGCCCATCTACTATACAGCCCGAGATTTTATACAACCCCTAAAAATTGATTCGCCAACGAAGCATAAAGGGAAAGTCCCTCTACTAACTATCATGTCCGCTTCTGGTATTGTTGCTTCCTTGTCTGTGCTCGCGTCCAATTATTCTTCCTGGGAGAACCTGCGTACCCATCTGACTTCGCCCGCTGGCGGTTCTCTGCGAGTCATTGAGCCGGCAAACAGCCCGCTCGCAGTGATTCGCTACACGAAGGGCGTGAGCGACTTCGCAGCCGAGCATGTGCCCCTATTCCGTTCCGTGGTGTGGAACAAGACGACGAATCGCCCAGTGAGCATGGCTCCCGTGAAGGCCGAGGCGTCCATGCCTCCTGCCGGCGCTTCCGTGCGCGTCTCGGATTTCGTGGACGGCACGATGTTACAGGCGTGGAAGGATGTCACGGGCGCTGTGGGCATTGCCACGCGCACCAGCCTCGGGGCGAAGGGCACCTTCTACAGCAAGCGGAGCTTCGCCGAGCTTCTGGATGAGGCCCTCTCAACCGTAGGTGGCACCGACGCATTCTTCGGCTCTAACTTGGAGCCTGGCCAGTTTATTAGCCTTGTCCTCCAGCACCGCGAGCACAAGATTGTGGCACCTGTTCCCTACAACCGCGTATTCGTTACCCACTTTGGCTCTATTGATGCTGCCGGCTCAGTCACTTTCCTGAACGATCTGGCGGCCTGGCCGAAGATCTTTGCCAGCCTGCACCCCCATGTCTACGCCGAGCAGACCACAGTGGAGGACGCGAAGGCGCTCTTCCGCAAGTACCGTCAGGACAACTACGCGTGGCAGGGTCTCGTGTTCCAGTCGGGCACCTCTATTCAGCGTTGGCGTATGCGCAACTTCGCCTACCTCTCCGCACGCGCCCTGCGTGGCATGGAGTCCGACCCGATGGAGCGCTTCCTGCGCCTCCGTGCGGCCGGTGACACCAAGAAGTACCTCGCCCTCTTCCGCGACGAGAGCAATGCCATGTGGGCTCTGGAGAAGCTTCTGCGCGAGCGAACGGTGGACCTCTACCAGGCGTATTGCGACATGAACAAGACGAAGACGAAGGGTATGCGCGATCTGGCCTACTGCTTCCGCCCCCATGTGTACGCGCTCCACGGCAAGTACCTGGCCACCCTGCCGAACCCGGTGCCGGTTATTAAGGACACGGTGATTGCGTATGTGAATGACCTGTCGGTAGAGGAGCAACTCAAGCTTCTGAAGGGGCCGGCAACCCTTGCCCCTCGTGCTCTGCCTGCGCAAGCGGAGCAGCCGCAAGCGGAGCAGGACCAGGATCAGGGTCAGGACCAGGATCAGGGTCACGACTCCGAGATGGCTCAGTACGCGGAGTTGTGAGCAAAACACCCATACACATTCCAACAATCATTTTAACAACGTGCCTCGGCCCATTCCCTGGATCTCCGCAGTAATTTACAAATACTACGGAGTCTGACGGAGTCATATCGTTATTCGAAATAATTTTTTTAGGAATCAAAAAAAATGGGCACTCCTTATTAATAAAGATCTCATACAGGTATTTGTTGAAAAACGGTTGCTCCACAGTGTAAAAAGGGGGATCCTGGGCCAAACAACCCCCTTTTACACAACGCATAAATTCCCGCACAGTTTCTCCCACGGAAAACGCAAAAAGCGCAGCACTAAATCCTGGATATCCCTCTTTCTCTGGTTCTCTTGGTAGCACTTTGCCACCATAGTCATCATTATAGATGTTCCCTTCCACAACAACTGCGAGAGTATCTGGAATGAGTTCACGCACAGGTGTTAGAGGGGCTTTGACGACAATATCGAGGTCCAAGTATAGGGAACAATCACTCACAATCGCGGGGTACTCTTCTATATTGTATTTCTGTACCATGCCTTCTGAAGACGTATTGGGTTGATGGATTAGCCAGAATTCTATGGGTACACGGCACATACTCAGTATAAATCCGATATTGAAGTCGGCATTGAGGAAATCTATGGTGGGTTTGTCAATCAATACACATATTTTGTCGCCTGTAACTAGGCCTCCGTTCTTAAGCACGTGGGTTAGCCAGATATAAAACATCTCCACATAGCGATTCTCTGCCGGGTCTTTTCCTACCAGTGTAAAAAGGACTGTGTACACAATCATTCTTTTTTACACGGGATATCAGGCAGCAAGGTGAATACGCACGGTCTAAACCGTTTTTGCGAATATGTTTTCAGAACCAGAGGATGACCACTGCGTCTGCATATGCTCCTGCGATTGGGATTGATCTTGGGACTACGTATTCGTGTGTGGGTGTTTGGCAGAATGATCGCGTGGAGATTATCGCGAACGACCAGGGGAATCGCACTACGCCTTCCTATGTGGCCTATACGCCCGAGGAGCGTCTGATTGGTGACGCTGCCAAGGGCCAGGCGGCAGCGAACCCTGCGAACACGGTCTTTGACGCGAAGCGCCTGATTGGGCGCAAGTTCACGGACTCCGTGGTCCAGAGCGAGAAGAAGCTGTGGCCGTTTACTGTCTTGGAGGGGTCTGCTGGTAAGCCGAAGATTGAGGTGGACTGGAAGGGCGAGAAGCACCAGTTCACGCCCGAGGAGATCAGCGCGGCGGTGCTCCAGAAGATGAAGCAGACGGCCGAGGCTTATTTGGGGAAGCCGGTGAAGGACGCGGTCATCACGGTACCTGCGTACTTCAATGATTCCCAGCGCCAGGCCACGAAGGATGCGGGAGCCATTGCGGGGCTCAATGTTCTGCGCATTATCAACGAGCCGACCGCGGCTGCCCTCGCCTATGGCCTGGATCGCACGAGCGGTGGTGAGAAGAACGTGCTCATTTTTGACTGCGGTGGGGGTACGCACGATTTGAGTGTTCTCACCCTGGACGATGGCGTGTTTGAGGTCAAGGCTACGGCCGGTGATACTCATCTCGGTAAACCTTTGGTTTCTGCGTATTAGAACCTCTGCCGAGAATAAAGAACTCTAATTGCGGGAAACCCCTAAAGTTGTATCCACTACCAACCCCTCCTGGAGACAGAGAGGGTGGCACCAATTAATCACTGGTGGTACGGTAAAAAGGTGGCAAATGATGGTTATATGCAGAGTAACCAGAAATGGGCAATCCGCAGCCAAGCATCTTAGAAATAAGATGAAGGTTCAACGACTAGATAAAGTAACCTAACCAACACCCTTTTACACAAATAAAGAGGTGTTGTACGGAGAAATATCCACGAATGGGTTCCTAACTTTTTACAAAGTTGGAAGATATAGTCTGAACTTACGGGAAACCGTAAGAAGCAAGGATAAAGAGCCTTGCGATAACACAATTGGGAGAAGATTTTGATAATGCACTTGTGACGTACTGCGCCGACGAGTTCCGCAAGAAGACGCGGGTGGATCTGGCCACGAATCCGCGTGCTCTTCGCCGTCTTCGGACGGCCTGTGAGCGTGCAAAGCGGAGCCTGAGTTCGGCCACGCAGGCGTCCATTGAGGTGGACGGCCTCGCCGATGGCCACGACTTCCAGACGACGATGACGCGTGCCAAGTTTGAGAATATGTGTGATGCCTTTTTCCGTCGTACCGTGGCTCCTCTGGACGGCCTTCTGAAGGATGCGAAGATGGACAAGAGCAAGATTGATGAGATTGTGATGGTGGGCGGGTCTAGCCGTATTCCCCGCATTCGCCAGCTTCTCATGGAGTATTTCGGTGGCAAGAAGCTGAATGACAGTGTGAATCCGGATGAGGCGGTGGCCTATGGCGCGGCGGTACAGGCGCACATCCTGACGAAGGGGGCTGCCCAGACGGGCGATGCTACGGACAACATTATTCTGCTTGACGTGGCTCCTCTGAGCCTGGGTCTGGAGACGGCGGGCAACATCATGACGCCCCTCATCAAGCGCAATTCCACGATTCCGAAGAAGGCCACGCAGACCTTTTCCACGTACAGCGACAACCAGCCTGGTGTGCTGATCCAGGTATTTGAGGGCGAGCGCCAATTCACGCGCGACTGCAATCTCCTCGGCAAGTTCCAGCTGGAGGGGATTCCGCCTATGCCTCGTGGTGTGCCCCAGATTGAGGTGACCTTTGATGTGGATGCGAACGGTATTCTGAATGTGTCGGCGATGGAGAAGAGCACGGGCAAGTCGCAGAAGATTACGATTACGAACGACAAGGGCCGTCTTTCCAAGGAGGAGGTGGAGCGCCTGGTGGAGGAGGCGGCGAAGCATGAAGCCGAGGATAAGGCGAAGTTTGAGAAGGTGGAGGCGCGTAATGCGCTGGAGTCGTATCTCTACAACGCGCGTAATTCTCTCCAGGAGGAGAAGGTCAAGGAGAAGCTGGGCGAGGAGGCTACGACGGCTCTGGCCACGGTACAAGAGGGGATTGATTGGCTGGCGGCGCACGATGACGAGGACAAGGGCGTCTACACCGATTACCAGAAGACGATGGAGGATAAGATTCGTCCGACGATGATGAAGCTGTATAAGGACGCTGCGCAGGACTTTCAGGATCTTTCTGGATCTGCTCCTGGACAGGCAGGTCCGCGAGTTGAGGAGGTAGATTAATTATAAATAATATATAGTATATGGGTCCTCGCGCACCTCCCTTAATACCACCCCCAGTGGTTCTAGTGAGTGGTAACCCTCCCCCAGGCTATCCCCAAGGCGCTTATCAGCCTGGTGCTCCTTTCACATCAGGTAAAGGGCCATTCGGTAAAGGGGTTGACCCGGTAGATGCACGAGGAGGTATAGCAGCCGTCTGCGCAGCTGACTGCTTAGGTGGCGCAGGCGGATGCTGTGTGCAAGGCGGTAGAAGAAAAAAGAAGAGAAACACTATAAGAAGGCGTAATTCTAAAAAACGTACACGTAAATCTAGACGTCTTTAAGATATTTTATTCTATGGATCTAATATTGTTCGTACAGAAAAGATATAAAAGATTATTTTCAAAATAATATGTAAATGAATAGACGCATCTTCTTCATCATAATTATAATTATATGTATTTCTGCGGTAATCGCCGGATTCTACCATATTTACTCCATACCGCATCATATTCCTCGCAAGGATCTTTCTGCACCAAAGTCCATCAACGGTGTTCCACTCGCCATTTACCAATCCTGGCATTCTCATGTTGTGCCAAAGGGAATGAAGGACAATATTCTGAATATCGTGGATGCAAATCCTGAGTTTGACTACTATTTGTATTCCGATTCTGAGAGCAGGGCGTTTATAAAGGCGAATTACGGCACCGAAGTCGTAGCCGCCTTTGACTCCCTGCGCCCCGGTGCTTATAAATCCGATCTGTGGAGATACTGTATTCTTTACAAGCTTGGAGGCATGTATTTTGACATTAAGATGGTGCCTCTAGTGAGTCTCAAGTCTATTTTACGGGATAATAGCACGATATTCGTAAAGGATTTGACTATTGCTCCTAACGGAGCCGTCATGCGCGAATGTGTATGGAACGGCCTCATGATATCTCCTCCTAATAATCAAGTATTCAAACACTGTATTGATGAGATTGTAGAGAATTGTAAGATGCGCCTCTATAAAAGGAATCCCCTGGATATAACCGGCCCCTGTCTGCTAGGCCGAATGCTCAAACTTCACAATGGCCGGGATTTCTTCCAGCAAATGGTGTTCAATCTGAGCAAGGAGAATAACAAAACAAACATTATATATTACCATAGCATTCCCTATTTTCTTGTGGAATACCCAGGATATCGCAGAGAACAGGGTATTTTCCAGAAATCTAAACACTATAGTACCTTATATCAAAATAAAGAAGTGTACGCTTGAGTTCACCAACTGTGTGCCCAATAGGTGATGGCATAACTTGTAGGATATTTCGCCCGCATTTCCTTTGTCAAAGCCGGCATATCCGTGGCCAGGAGAGCCTCCTTGCGCTCTCCCTGTTGCATGATCCAGGAAATGGGATATAAAATTTCCGGATATAACAGACATATGCTAAACTCCCTTCGCACCTTCTCATATACCTCCTTTAACACAACTGGACCAGTTTCCTCTTCTACTTTTTCCACCTTCCCTGCTTTTTCTTGCATCGCTTCCAAGAGGCGAAGCCAGAAAGGATTCGCTGGCTTTGATATCATTATAGCATTGGGTACAGAGTTACGCATATGCCACGGGTTCCAAGAAGAACGTATGGAGCCGAGGAGAATATCATAACATGCGTATTCATCTAGAAGTTTGTCCAAGGGTTTGAGGCTCTCAAAGTCCATGTCGGCATAGATACCCCCGTGTTTATAGAGAAACATATAGCGTATCGCATCGGCGCGTTTTATCTCCTTGTCATAGCCGTCATAAGTTGGTAAGAACCAGGCAAAGTGTTCTTTGACAAAGGCGCGATTATCCGCGTCGTCCCAGAGTATATATGAATACTCTGGATGGTTCTTTTTCCATGTAGAGCTCCAATATGCCATGTTCGCTGGTATATCTGTCTTGGATTTCCAGGTTTGGAAGATGATCTTGGGAAAACTATTAACACATGGGGTTTTATGAACAGGTTCCGTTTTCCAATAATAGTATGCCACGCATACTGTTATTGCGAGAAAGGCCACGAGAAACTCATTCATGTTTTATAGTGGTTCTCAATAAAAATATGGATAAAATTACTGCCACTGCAGCTACTGCTGCTACGCCTGCTCCAACAGCGCGCTTATCAACAGCCATATAGCCGTCCATGCTATCCGGGAAGTCGCACAAGTCACACGCATACATCTGTACATCTGAGCCATAGGAAAGTGTCCACATATTGATGGATTCATGGACTACCAGACGAATATAGCCCAGATCACTCTGTAGACAGAAGAACTTATCCATGTGGCATTCCACGGGAAAAAACGACTTGGACAAGGTCTCAGCACCTGCCCTGCTTATAATATAGGCAGAGGTGCCCCAGTAATACTCGGGCACTTTCCAGGGCCCATTGAGTTCACGGAGCCCGCCACGTAGCCTATAGGACAAAGCCCAGACATCAAAACTCTGAGTGCCTCCCGTACAGGCCATCACCTGTTCCCGCAGATCCACAGGCACATCCGCATCATCCTCTAACACCAGACAGTAGTCGGCCTTGCCCGCTAAAAATTTCTGCCATACGCCGTAATGACTCAGAGAACATCCTATGGCACCGAGCGTATTTATTTCTCCATGAGATCTTCGTGTCTTGTGTAAAATATTGTACTTGGTTTGTAAGGAGATTTTATCCGATTTCAGCGGGTTAATTGTGGCGCCATCGATCGCCGGAAATCGTTCTATATAAGCCAGAATGGCCTTGGCTCCAGGTTGGGCGGAAAACTTCTTGAAGCGTTCAGGGCGCTTGTCCAGGTTTATACAAAAAACTGGAATTGTGCGAATATCTATAGGCATTGTTAGTTAATTAGCCACGTGCCTTAGGCTTAGGCTTCGCAGCGGCGGCGACAGCGGCGAGCGCGGTCGCTTTCGCTTCCGCATGCGTCTTTGCGCGTGCTTCCGCATGCGCCTTTGCGCGTGCTTCCGCATGCGCGTCCCACGGCTTCCTCGTCTTGCCCAGAGTCATCAGGCCAACCTCCTCGGCCGTGCCCACCCAGCCCGCCGCCCACGAGCGAAACATCTCCGCACACGCCTGTGCCGTCTCGGCCACGGCCAGGCGCGCCGTCTCTTGCTTACCATCAAAGACACCAATACGTAGGAGCATCTCATTCCGCAACGGGTGCGGAACCTTATAGCCAGCGAAGGTCACGTCCCCATCCTTCTTGCCCCGCCCCACCTTGTTATCATCTAGCCACGTCTGAAACATGTTGCCGAGTGTGTGGTCCTCGCCAGTGAACCAGAAGTCATATCCCTTCAGCCTCGCATCGGCCGGGCGAATATCCACAGACCCAGGAAGATCTCCACGATCCAGCGAAGAGTACTTATCCGCTAGTGAAGCAATCTCCAAAAGCGCCTGGTAGACAATCTTCTGTACGGGCATCGTGGACAGGGTCTCCACCGTAAAGTCATAGCTATTCGGCTCACCATCATCATCGGCCACGAAACACCGATAAATCTCCAAACTCCTGAACTCCCTCTCTAACACCGTCTTACGACCGGCATCGGATTCCAGCTCCTTCGGGTCCACCTTCTTCTGGTTGACTAGCCATGAGTTAAAGAGGGCCTTGATCTTCCCTTGGTCCGTGTCGCGCGTGTAGCCATAGGAGCACTGGGATGTGGGGTTGAAGCGGGCATGCTCCTTGCCACGTCCTAGGCTTGCATAGGCCTCGATGTGAATCTCCTCCGGGTCCTGGCCCTCAATCATCGGCTTCAGCACGGCAATAATACAGGTCTCCCCCGAAAAGGGGTCAGGGTGGAAGAAGCGGGTGTTGGGGATCTGTTGCCTCTCCTCGGCGTCGGCGCGTTGCTCCAGGCACTCAAAGTCGGCTGCGGTAACCACACGCACCTCGTCCTTGTCATTGACGACCTTGAGGCGAAAGAGTACCTTCTCCTTCTCCCACCCCTCCCCCTCGGGCATGGCGATCGGCAGAAGACCAATGCGGTCTGCCAACATCTCATTGGACATCGGCGTACTGTTCTTGATGACCTTGACATCGGTGGTGTCGCCGGCGTCGGTCATATCTGCGCGAAAGCCGAGGACAGCCACCTCCGTCTGGATAGCCCGGCGTAGTGTATTGGCGTAGGCTACTTTGGTAGGTGTAAGAGTGAATG
>Ga0214923_10009346_pt1 | contig 10225 bp, 2 predicted proteins | sample LL1510_MetaG_FD_177993 | JGI IMG/M metagenome (GOLD analysis project Ga0214923, IMG submission 177993) | Freshwater microbial communities from Lake Lanier, Atlanta, Georgia, United States - LL-1510 | ecosystem: Environmental > Aquatic > Freshwater > Lake | place: USA: Georgia | collected 2015-10-15
ATATTGCTCAATCACTTGTATGCTTAATCCATCCGCAGGTGCAGAAAGAATATTGCGTTTCATAGCCTGACCAGCTAAACCTTCGATCGTGTAATCACCCTTATCGTCAACTGTGTAACCATAAATCTTTTTTATCGAATCCTCTAAATCGCCAAAAACGACGATACCTGAAACTTGTTTTCCATTCAATTCCTGAGGATCAGCATAAAACAAGGCAAAAACCTTACCATTTCTATTGTTTTCATCTTTTTCATCAGAAACAATACCTATAGTCTTCTCGACATTTCCTGACATATCAATCTGATCAACAACTTGAATTCTCAATCCTTCTATTTCAACTGCATTATGGTTAAGAACGCTGCCCAAATTACTTCCATCATTTAATTTAGTCAATTTACCTGTTTCAACATTTAAAATTGAAGATTCTACTCCCTTAGGAGCGATCATAACCCGCTCAACTGTCAGTACATCCGTACCATTGGCTTTAATTTTCACAATTTCAACAGGTTTATTTTTTCGAATAAACTCCTGATTCGTTTCATCCTTTAATTCACGCAATGTTACAATAGTCGGCGTATCACTAACTCCTTTAGGCCAGATAATGTAGTAATGGCTTTCATTAAAATCTTTTTCATTCGAAAAGACTTTACCAGTTCCAGCCACACCAACAGCAGCTAATAATCCGTCTTCTTGAACACCAAAAGGCATCATCAGTGCGGTAGTCTTAAATGGTAATCGAATTGTATCTTTTGGAGCTTCTTTTAAAATAACTCGAGTCTTTAATGCTTTACGACCATCAGGAAGTTTGTCTTTAGCAGTTCTATCTAAAATAATGCGACCATCGTTATCCATGTATTGACCACCATGAGCAGTCTTTTCATACGTAATATTACCTGTCTCATCAATAAAAGGATACCCTCCATGTTCCGTTGAATACAGCTGCGCAAATACCTGACGCCCTTCCGCCATCGCTTGAACAATCTCAGGCTGAGTCAATACCACCTCACCCGTAACACCGCTATTACTATTATCCACCGTAACAGCAACTCGACCGCCTTCTTTCAATTTTGCTGATTCTTCTCTGTTCCTTTGCTCCCATACTTGTCGTGTCAAGTTTCCGGGATCAAGTATTTCAATTCTTCCTGAAGCCCCTAAACGAACCATCGTATCTGGATTCTTACGTAAAATATCCTCAACTAATTTCTTATCACCCTTAAACCATTTAGCTGGCACAAAAGTATTTAACTCCTCACCCCCTGTAATTGGAACCCCGTCAACAGAACCGTATCCATCTAAGACTTGCTGACGCTGGGTTAACATTCCATACAAAGGAACAACAACTTCACCTGTTTCCTTCAACACCCAAATGTTAGTATCTGTCAACGGCGTTACAGTTGATTGCAAACTGTTTACAGAACGTTGTCCAGGAAATGAATTATTGATATTGCGCAAAACAGAACCCTGTGCACGGCGACCTTGAATACGTCCATTTTGATCAAGAAAGTCCAACTTTTTCTGTCCGATACGAAGAATAGGACCTACTTGAAATCCAACACCTGCTTTAAGCGATGTCCCATCAAAAATCGGCTGGACAAACATTTCAAATAATCGATCTCCAACTTTTTCCCTTGGAATATGAACACCTAAATAAGCTGAAGCTTGATTGGTCTGTCCTAACGTACCGGCATAGGCAGACAGCCATGTTGCGACATTTTCAGCTAATTCAGCATTCTTCTTACTATCAATTTCTTTCACATTTAAATTTCCGTGAACATCAGGGCGAGCAGCGAAAGCCTTCAAGTCGGCAATAACTTCTTTAAGACCTCTATTATCTGTATTAATCTTCAAATGACGCAAAACTTGAGCCACTGTAACTGATTTATTACCAACCCCTGCTTCCTGAGTTCCAAATACAGAACTATATTCAACCTGTTCAATAGCTCCCGGATTAGTTGTCACATATCTTGACTCACCAGTAGCTGGATTGAAAAGCAAAGCATAATTCGCTTTAGATGAATATTGACTGTTGGCAGCTTGTTCGACAATCGCAGGAATAATCACTTCACGCCCATCAATTATTTGACGAGTCGCATAAGGAGATGCATACGTTATGGTTGAACCTTCCTTAATAACAACCGGATCAACACCTTTACCAAAATTAATTGTTATTGATTCCCCTGGCTGAATAACTTGTGTGGGAATTGTAAATGCTTGAGCCTGTGTTAAATAGACTGTGCCAGCTTCTCCGAATGACCGAAGAATCACATCCGGAACTTTAACTGTTTGCCCTTCATTCGAATATTCACCAGCTCCTTTGCTAGCAAAAAGCAATTCCGTTTTAGCAGTTAACAATCCACTATGAACAATGCCTCCGGTTCTAGGGTTTATTGGAGCTTTAACCATCTTTAAACCAGCAGTCAAAATATATCCATTGGTGTCTAAATCTCTGGCCGGAACATTAGCCCAAACTGTCACTGGTACAGCTTCAGGTGAATTATAAATCGTTAACCGTCCAGTCACTGGATCTTCTTCATAACCATACTGAGACTCAGCCGCAATCTTCTGAGCCGATTGTTCCAAATTAGCCATGCCTCCTAATTGAAACTTACCATTGTAATTCATCCAGCAATCATAGGTACGCAAATAAGTTTCTGTCTCATACCCATTTTTTGCTTTATCTGATTTTGGATAATACATCCTTGCTTCAGATAAAATAGATTCTTGACCAGTTGAAACGTCAAACCGCGTAATTATTTGCCATTCCCCTCGACGCTCAATCCAATATTGAAAATTAATATCCTGATTTGCAACCGCCTCAGCAATAGCTTTTTGCTGACGTAGTCCATAAAAAACAACCGCCATCTCCGGATCCAATACATGTAAATTTCTTTGAATATAACCTTCTAAACGTGCCGCTTCGGCAGGAAATTGTTTATATAACCTAGCTCTGGAGGCATCGGTAATTGGTACAGGCGTGGCCCCTTTGGCGTTGGCTTTCTCCAAGTAATTATTTTCAACCAACCAATTAAAAATATCGGAACCATTCCTAAATTCTTTAGCTAACTCTGCTTGAAGCACAGGTGTCCGGCCTCTCGCCTTATTGTAAGCCCTATTTAGCCAATCATTGATTTCTACGCTTTTCCAATCTAAATAAATCGAATCTGTCGGCCCTTTGATAATATTCCCTTGCGAATCCATCTTAGGATTCGTCATAATTACCTGCCAATCACTTCTATCTAAAGTAAGGCCTAATGCTTCAACTTCCCAATCAGGTCGATTATGTCCCTTCACCTTGGTTGAGCCAATCCCTACATTTAAAACACCGGCATTGACTCCTAACAATCTCAAATGATCTTTTTCTCCCTTACCGAAGAATCTGAATCTAAATCCCGACTTTTCGTCATAACCTTCATTAGGCTTCTTATCAACACCAATCACTTTAAGTCCTAACACCTGTACACCGTAGAATTTCTCCGGCGTCTTCTCCGGCACAATAATACCGCCCGATTCCTGCAAACCAAGGGCAGTAGGTTGTTGAGCTAAAATAACTGCCTGCCCCAATAAACTTCTAACACCAAGTGCAGGATTAACTGATGACGTAGCAAGACCTTTCAAAACTAACGCTGCATTAACTGCCGGTGCTGCTCTTCCACCCACGCTCACACCTAAATTTAAAGGACCATAGGTACCTAATCCTGATAATTGATCTGTTGCCTGAGTTCCAAACTTTGCGTATACCGTTAAAAATGCGTTCTTATCCTGTACTGCCGGTTTACTTGCCTCCTTATAAATTTCCTTCATCAATTGATCTAGTTGCCAAGCAGCTTTTCTTAGTCTTTCTTGAACATCCTCGACTCTTTTTAACTGCTTACTGTAATCAGCTCCCCTCTGCAGTTGACTCAAAGTAGCTTGAAGATCCGCCATGTCTTTTTCAGTCTGAATACGCTGAGTTTCTAATAACGCCAAACGTTGTTCGTGTAAATTAATTTGCTCAGCTTCATAAGTTGACGCACCACCAACCGCATTGCCAGGAGTTAACGTAGCCCCCCCAACAACACCCATTACAGGTAAATTTCCTAACATTTGAACATCCGGCGGTTTACCACCCTTTCCACCGCCTGGTGGAGGAGCGGTAGCTGTTGCTGGCGGTATTAAGGCATTTGCTGGTGGTGTAAGAACAGGAGCTTTAACTATAGTCGTTGGTGTTCCGGTTGGAGCAGTCGTTTTTAATACAACTGTCGGTCCGCTCGTAACAGACATACCAGTTTTTGAAGCAACCGTCTTCGTGACAACGGTTGGTTCATCAACCACGCCTGCCTTAGGAACCGATGTCATTTTACCGTCAGTCAAGAAAGCTGACTGTGATAATGGTCCTTCTTTAACCTTACCGGCTAATGCTTTTGTACCTTTATATTTCAACACATCCGCATTTTGCTTAACCAGGATGTCTTCTCTAATAGTAACAATGTCCGTTTTATTGAGCGCACGTTTACCCAAGTCATCCATGCTGGAATTCTCACCATTGATCGTAACAGCTCCCAATGAAAGCAGTTCTGCTGTACTTTGATGCATGACAGACTTGCCGGCTGCTTTAGATAAGATCTGAGAAATAATATCCGCATTCGCTTCCCACTGCTTTTGTGAGAATTCAGATTTCTGACCAGCCTGAACTGCGGCCGCACGCGTATCCTTGGCTCCCGTATCATCAGCGGCTGAAGCTGAACCAGCCGCAAAATGCATACTGGCAACCGCCACCCCCAGCACAAATAACTTCGAGAAACCACCGAAGAAGGTACGGGCCTTTTCAGCAGCTCTTTCCCCGGAAACATTAACCACAACTTTAGGCAAGGTTGAACCAAGATCAAACCCGCCCGAGAAGTACTTTCTTGGGATAACTTGATTATCCGGACCTACGTCTTCCTTAATATAGTTATAAACGCCCTTTTTATAGGACTTCAAATATTGCTTATAGATCGCTTGATTGACCTGTTTATCTTCAACATCAACACCGGCTGTTTTCCTGCGATCAACATACCCTTGACCTAAAAGGCTTTGCTTTAATTTGTTCTTGTACCAGAAGGCCAAGATCAAGGAATTGTACACTTGACGCAAGCTGGCAAAGTTCTTACCTTCGTTCACTTCCTTTTCTAAATGAGGCAAAATGATCTCACGGATCAATTCATTGGATAATTGGCGAGTTTTATCTGTATCCTTCTTTGACTGATCGACCGCTTGTTTAGATTTATCTAAAGCGAGGTAATCTTCTTCCAGCATCACCTTCAACTTGCTGTCTAAGACCATTGCCGTGTTATCTTCAGGATTTTCAAAAACTAATGCCGTGTCCGGCACGATCCAAACCTTATTAAAGGTGCTGACCGGAATAGTGGTGGTGCCAAAACGTGCAGCTGCTTCTTTGTAGATCTTATCCCAGAATTCCTTACCTACCTTACCTTCGGGATACATGATGGAAGCAGTTACTTGCTTCAATATATAATCTTGGGATAAGAGTTCCTTACCCATTTCAGTAACGCCAAATTCTTTAGTGGAAATGCGGTCTTTTTCATAGGGTGACAAGTTAACCCACATTTCAGATTCAGGCATGGACAAAGAAGCCAAGAAATACTTGATCAGATTATTCGCTTCTTCTTTCAGGTACATCTTTTTGTAAAACGAATTTTCGCCAGATTGATCACCTTGAGAAATGATGAACTCAAACTTAAAGGGGTTATCCTTAAAAACCTTGATACCGCGAAGCATGGATGGTGAAAACGAAGATGACAGCGGAACTAACTGTCCCACTGGCGGAAGGCGTAATTGATCAGCTTGAACAGGTTGGCTATAGATCGTATTAATCGTAAAAGCAATTAGTACAATGAACAGCATTGGCCTGCTTAATATTTTCATTACTTTTTTCATATGGTCTTTATATCCACATTTTAAGTTAACCCTTTTCCCTACATCATGACAGAAGCTTAAACTTACTTCGCTCTTGCTTCCTGGGGTGTCCTGACTCTGTTAACTTTAATGTAAGTATGCACTATATTATAGGAAAAAACAAGTCAAAGTGAATAATTTTTAGGTAACGCTTTCTTGAAAAAAATCTAAAAAATTAGCTTAAAATTGCGCCTTAAAAAATGGGATCATAAAAATGATAAAATCTGAGAATTATGAGCAAAAAAGGACAGTCTTAATCAGTCCACAGACTATCCACAGGGGTGTATAAGTCAGTCTATTCATAGTCTTAGACATCTAAAACCATCTATTTGGACTATCTAAACATGTGTAGACTACGTATAAACAGTCTAAATCTGACCTTTGGAGATTCTTAGGCAATGGTCGATTTTTAAGACAGGTAAAAAATTATAAGAAAATGTTTTCTGGACTATCTAACCTTGAAGAAACTTGATCACATCAGCACTTACCTTAGCATCCTTGAGCATTTGGACAGTCTCAGGTAAAAGCGAGTAAATACTGTGGGAATCCTTGATCCGTTCAATGATCTCAATGGAGCTCATTCCCTGCTTAGTCCATGTCAGGATCTGATCAATGCTAACCGGAGCAATTAAGGGCGAATTACCCCCTAACTCAGACTTCGATATAACTGCTGAAGTTAACGGATCAGCACTTAAATGAAGACCCTGTTTAAGAAGATTAAGGTCAAATGCATGGGCTTCTAGAAGCTTGTTCTGCTGCTGGACAACTTCCTGGACAGTCTTGATCTGTTCTTTCAACTGGGCATTTTCTTTAACTATCTTGGCAGACAATTTCCTCTCATTGTCTAACTGAACTAGTATGAGCTTAACTTTTTCTTTTAACTCTGTAATTAATTGCTTTTGTGCTAAGAGTTCTTTTTGCTGCTGATCTTGCTTGAGACTTAACTCATTCTTTTCCTGGATAAGCTGATTAAGTTCAATATCCCTACGATTCAATTCCTGCTGATTATCGAGCAATTTGGATTGCACTTGGTCAAGCGCTTGGGCCTGCTGCGTTATTTGAAGATGCAGACGATTCAATTCTTGAGTGGATGCCACATACTGGTAAACATTGTAACTAAGAAGCGCGAGCAAGATGGCAATCAGACTGATCAGGATGATATAGACCGGATTTCGATTGGAGTCTTGGACTGTCTTGGATAGTTTAGACAGCTCATTTGTACTGTCTGAATGATTATTAAGAGGCTCTAGCGGTTGTTGGATACTTGGATGAGTAACAGCATAGGTGATCTGCGGATGACTGCCGCCCTTGACCAATTGCCCGCTTTTAACCATCTCAGTTAACGCTTTAAAAACACTACTGCGAGGTTTGGCGCTGGCCGCAATGATCTGCGAGGCGGTTAAATTACTCTTTGTTTTAAGGATATCAATTATCTGTTCATTGATGCTCATTACTTCTCCAACCAACTCAATTAAACTAAACAAACCTGCTTAAGGCCTGTATTCTAGGCTGGAGCCTTAAAATTTGCAAATTTTAAATTTCACACGCCCATTTTAATCAGTCTAAGGCGGGTCTAGACAGTCTATCTATCCGTTATTAGGTATACTTTTGTGTCTTGGACGGTCTTTAGGATTGTCTAACAACAAAAAGCCTCTGTCTACTTAAGTAAACAGAGGCTTGTCGAAAAATAAATTAATTCTATATAAGTAATTATTTATTCATAAAACTCTTTGCTTCAGGGCTTAGATCCGAGCTTCTTTTGAGGATAATATACTGCTCACTCTTTTTGGCTAATTCCTTTCTAAAATCCTTAACCTGGGTATAACGCTCAATGGGAATGCTGCAGCGTTTAGTCGCATAAGTACTGTCCACCTGGACTATCTGATCCTTCTGCTGATAGGTCACCGAAGCATCCATGATCTCAAGGGATAAGGAATAACTGGGCGGCAAGGTGCCCACTTTAAATCCATCAGGTAAATGATAGGTGTTCGTATTCTTAATGAGCGAATTATTGGGCAAGAATATCGGATAAACCCTAGATGGGGTCACGAATTCAGGCAAGTCAGCCTGATCCTCTTCCTTGATCAGGATCATGTCATTGACAACCGGATAAGCTGCCACGGCCTGATAACGAAACTCAAACTCGATTTGCGCATAACGGTCGTCCAAGCCGATGATCTGACGGTCAATGATCTTACCGTCTTTCGCGAAATTCTTCTCCAAATTCAAAAAGAACTGATCCTTTTCCTGATCGGTATAACCGGCCCAGGACTTCTTAAAACTTTGACTTGTTTCTGCCGGCAACTTGATATGCACCCGATATTCCGCTGAACCGTCCGGATTCATCGTGACATCCGCTTTACTGATCATCGCGTGTTCATCCGGCGAACCGACCGGGATATGATCAAAGGCGTACTCAGTATCACCAATGATCAGTAAGGTCGCATTGTCATAACTGGACGGCAGATGGCCAAAATCATAACCCTTAAGTGCCGGATCCACGTAATACACCTTGTTATCTAAATGAACTTGCAGCAACACGGATGAGAATACCGATGGACTGGGAAGTCCATGCTGAGGATCACCCGCATACTCATTGCTGTAAAGACAAGTGTTCGCATCGATCCCGGCCAGCTTTAACATCTGCTTGGCGAGCAATGCCAAATCTTTTGAATCAGCATAACGGTTCTTTAAGATCTCGGTACTTGGATGAGGCTCAACCGTGTTATCACCAAAGGTGACCGGGATCATCCGGAAATTATCCTGAAGGAATTCCAGGATCGCCCGCGCCTTTTCCTGCTGTGACTTCTTGCCTTTGATCAACCCTAGGGTCCTAACGGTGATTTCAGAATCATCAATGGTGCTCTTGCGCACCAGCTCACGGTACCAATCCGCCACATCCTTCCAGTCATGCATGGTGGATAGATACATCGCACCCAAGACATCCTGCAAGGGCGGCATTAATTCTTCATCCACCGGCAGCGGGGCTGTTTCTTCAAATGCAAAGGTGTATTTTGTTTTGCCGTCACTCTTTTCAACCAAGGGTTTGTAATCCACCCTGTATGATTTAAGTTCCAGCTGCTTGTCATCCGGGATGATAAAGGTATGGCTGGCGCGCTTCGTTGGAATGGCCGGATAAAGGATCTCACCCCAGAACTGATTAGGGATCTCCTTATGGGTCGTTGTACTTCTGACCGTCACTTCAATAATGGAACCGACACCCACTTGCTCCAACGAGATCACCTTCATGCGTAGATCCTGATACATCGGTGCATCATCATACACCGGCAGATCCTCAACATTCACCGTGCTGTACTGGCGGCCATCCGGATTTTCTACGTGAGCTTTAATATCAATGACCGCATCGCGCGACTTGTTGTAATAAATCGGCCACTTGCCAAGATCCTTGGCTTCATCCTTTTGGATCTTGATACGGGCATGGTAAGTTTCTTCATACGACCAATCAGGCTTGACCGTGGTTTGATATTCATTCACCAAGGCAACGTACGGCTGATCCTTGTAACGCTCAGCCCAATCAACACCGCTAGCTTTAAGATCTGTCGGTAGTTTAACCGTTTCTGACACAGCCGGTGTTGCCGCTTGAGGCGCTGGCACAACTGGCTCTTGAACCGCTACCGCAACAGGTGTTGGCTCAACCTTGACAGAAGGTTCTACTGGCGCTTGGACTGTCGCTTGAACAGCCGGTACGGTGCTTGATTGATCAACGGCATCTAGCGCCGCTCTAACTTCATCTTGAATGGAATCAGCCTTGGGCGTCTGCTTGGCAAAATTCTGTGCCCAGACCGACGTTGAACATAAAAGCACGCAAAGACATAGATAATATCTTTTCATAACTCTCCTAAGGGGTGATCACCGATACGGCTTCACCGGTCAATTTACTCATAAATTCTTGGATACGATTATCCATGAGCACATGGCTTCTGGCGAATGGTTTTTTAAGGATAATTCCCTGCAGTGAGGTGCAGCGGCTTAAGGCGACATACATCTGTCCGTGCGCAAAGGTGCCGTAACCCACATCGATCACCACCCGCTCAAATGTTTGACCCTGCGACTTATGAATGGTCACCGCCCAGGCCAATTTCATCGGATACTGCGTAAAATGACCGATGGCTTTAGAGGCCAACACTTCCGCCTGCTCATCAAAATAGTACTGAAAGATTTCCCAAGTATGACGCTTCACATCCACCGTCTGACCGTTCTCTAATTTCACCAGGATAATATCGTCACCGGACGTAGCCTTGATCTCTTCAACGATCCCTAATGACCCGTT
>Ga0214923_10009347_pt1 | contig 10223 bp, 8 predicted proteins | sample LL1510_MetaG_FD_177993 | JGI IMG/M metagenome (GOLD analysis project Ga0214923, IMG submission 177993) | Freshwater microbial communities from Lake Lanier, Atlanta, Georgia, United States - LL-1510 | ecosystem: Environmental > Aquatic > Freshwater > Lake | place: USA: Georgia | collected 2015-10-15
TGCAGCCGACGTCAGAAGTTGAAACAGCCGTACCGAACATCAAGAAGACAATTGCCAAGACGATTCGCATCGAAATAAATGGCACGAGCGCAAATGAAGATGCTGCGATAAGCAGGGCGCAGCCGATTAGGCGGTTTCCGTAGCCGCGATCATAGCCACGTGCAAATATTTGTGTGCCGAGGACATAACCGAACCCGTAAGTAACGAGAACAATGCCGATCGAAGCGAGACTTGTGTTGGTTTGTTCGGCAAGAAGTGAAATCGAAGGGCCGACAAGCCCAAACGACAGACCAACTACTAGAAATACAGCAAAGTAAGCACGGTGCGAGCGTGTCGTCGGTTCGCTCACAATTGAATTCACCCTGTGCAGGCTAGGGCTTTGCCGTTGATGGGTGAAGTATTTGCTGCAGTTGTGGCGAGAAGTGCAGCGACCGCCTCGCTTCGAGTGGCCCATGACCGATTTTCGACGACTCGACTCGTCGACCAGACAATGCCAACAACTTCGCCAAATTTGTTGATTAACGGACCGCCGGAGTTTCCGACGTTTACTTCAAGTTCGACTTCAAGCCCGGGTCGAGATGTCTTGTTTTTCAAATAGATATCTTGGGTATTTATTTTCAAACGACGCTTGATCTTGGCATCACGGATGAATTGCTGTTGCTCATTAAACGCCACGAATGAGACTCGCTCGCCAGGTTTAGCCGCAGCCAACCGCAGTGGCGTTGAAAGTTGGCTTTCAGAAATAACTTCTAGCCTCAAAAGTGCAAGGTCTAATTCGACGTCGATCGCAGCGATTGAGGCTTCGAAAACGGCGCCGCTGGTAGTCGTAATCTGATTTACGGTCTGACCTACGACACCATGGGCGACTGTCAAAATCAGGCCTCCCTCAATTAGCGTGCCGACTGTTCTGGTCTCGGCAGTTCTGCAACCTCTCGACGTGATTAGAACTACAGATTCGGTCTTTACCGTGTTGTTGCGTGATTGCGCAAAAGTGAACACCGAGACTCCGATAAGGCAAAGCGTTGCAAAGAGATAAAATTTTGCTCTGATTTATGAAAATAATAGTTGATGGGCTAGTTCTCTACTAGTTTGAATTCGGAATTACGAGAAGAAAGAAGTCAAATGGCCAGGACAAAAGTTTCAGTTGTAGATCGACTTGTTGGAAACCCAATTTCGTGGGGTGTTTGCGAAGTGCCCGATTGGGGTTTTCAACTTGATGCGCGGACAGTATTGGGTGAGATGAAGGCAGTTGGCTTGAAAGCAACCGAGCAGGGGCCGGTTGGCTATCTCGGCAATACACCAGAAGAAGTTTCAAGAGTCGCAAGCGAATTTGGTTTGCCGATTGTTGGCGCTTTTGTTCCTCTCGTGATGCACGATCTCGCCCAGCGCGAGACAATGCGCAAAGCAGCTCACTTCTCGGCAAACCTGTTGAGTGAAACTGGAAAAGGTTTTTTCATCACGGCTGTAGTAGTCGACGAAGGATGGGGAAAGCGTTTCAAACTTTCAGATGCCCAGTGGCAAGCGATGTTTGATGGTTTCAAAGAAATTGACGAAATTTGCGCTGGTTATGGCATCAAACAGGTGCTTCATCCTCATTTGAACACACTTGTTGAAACCCAAGATGATGTAAATCGAGTTTTGGCTGGCTCAAATGTGCGCTGGCTACTTGATACAGGCCATCTGCAAATTGGTGGCACTGACCCGGTTAAGTTTGCACGCGAAAATTTTTCTCGCATCGATCACTTTCACGTCAAAGATGTGAAGATGAGCGTGGCAGCCAAGTTTTTGGCCGGAGAAATAACTTTGATGGAGGCAACGCGAGACGGCGTGTTCTGTGCGGCAGGTGATGGTGACGTGAAAATTGCCGAGGCGATCGATGTAATGGAGACCAACGGCTATGAAGGCTGGTATGTCCTCGAACAAGATATGGCAATTGTCGGGGATCAGCCGCGCGATGCAAAGATTTCGACGGCGGGTGTGCGTCGTAGCATCAGCTTTTTGTCGAAGCTCTAGTCGCCAAGATTGTGCTGAGGGCCAGCCCCGAGGCTGGTCAGTTATTTAAGAGGTTTCTGACCATATTGGTCGGGTTTGCCTCGAATTCATTTGGGCACTAACTTATATCAGGCAGGAAAATCCTGTGCGTTCAAAAAACAACAATAAGGGGAGAAATAAATGAAGATTCGCAAAACATGGGGAGCCGTCCTTGGTGCATCAGCACTCTTGGCGCTCGCCGCTTGCGGTGGTTCGTCAGACTCGTCAACCGAGACTGAAGAAGCAGCGACAGAAGATTCAGCTGAAGTAACAGCAGGAGAAGACATCACGATTGCCGTTATTACTCACGGTGACGACGGTGTGTTCTGGTCGGTCGCTCAAAAGGGTGCGGAAGCTGCAGGTGCGGCTCTTGGTATCACGATGAACTACCAGGGTGCAAACAACAACGCGCAAGATCAGGCACAAATGATCGAGCAAGCAGTGGCTGACGGTGTTGACGGTATTGCCGTTTCACTTGCTGATCCAAAGGCTCTCGAGGGTGCACTCAAGAAAGTTGTTGATGCAGGCATTCCATTGATCACTCTTAACTCAGGTTCAGACTTGTTCAAGGGTCTTGGTGCAATCACACACGTTGGTCAAGACGAGACAATCGCCGGCCGTGGTGCTGGTGAGCGCTTGAAGGCCGCTGGCGGAACTGTGCTTCTTTGCGCAAAGCAAGAGCAGAGCAACGTCGCGCTTGAGACTCGCTGCAACGCAGCAGCCGAAACATTCGGTGGCAAAGTTATCCAGATCACAACTTCAGGTGACGCAGACCGCGTTGCTCAGCAAGGTGAGATCAAGGCAGCGCTTGATGCTGATCCATCGATCAACGCATTCCTTGGTACTGGTCCTGTAATCGCAGTTGACGGCGCAAACGCAGCCGCTGAACTCGGTCGCACGATGCCAATGGGTGGTTTCGACCTCTCAACTGAAATTCTTGATTACATCAATCAAGACAAGTTGACCTTCACGATTGACCAGCAGCAATACCTTCAGGGCTATCTTGCTGTTGTGTTCCTCTACCTCAACATCACCAACAAGAACACAGTTGGTGGCGGTTTGCCTGTTATGACAGGTCCTGGATTTGTTGACAAGTCAAACGTTGTCGCAGTTCAAGAACTTGTTGGCAAGGGAACTCGCTAATTAGTTAGTTGTTCTAATCGGTAGTTGGTTCGCCTGCGCACAGTTTGGCGGGCGAATCAACCCGGTTTGTTTTCGAGTTCATGTTGCTAGTTAAATTTTCGAAGTCGAAGTAATTTTTGGGGGATAAGAGCGTGAGCGAAGTTGGCGGCCTGACGCAATCAAATTCTGGTGACGAGAGAATCACCTATCGAGGGCCAATCAAGAGACTTTTGGTTTCACCTGAAATCGGTGCACTTATTGGCGCAGTCGTGGTGTGGGCATTCTTTTGGGGTAATGGCGACAAGTTCGGCACAGCCGGTAGCACTGCAAACTTTTTAGACGTCGCAGCGCCACTTGGCATCATGGCCGTAACGGTTGCGCTTTTGATGATCGGTGGCGAATTCGACTTGTCGGCCGGCGTAATGACTGGCGCAAGTGGCGTGACGATCGCGCTGATGGCCAAATATTTCACCGATGGCGGCATATCGCTTTGGGTTTGTATACCGGCGGCGTTCTTGTTGGCGGGGTGTGTCGGTTGGTGGAACGGCTTTTTGGTAAATAGAACCGGTCTGCCGAGTTTCATTGTGACCCTTGGTTCGTTTTTCGTAATCAAAGGCGCAAACTTGGTTTTTTCGAAGCGAATCAACTCGCTCGTCAACGTTGCGGACGTTGACAAGGCGCATGGCTACCCCTTCTTTAAAGCCGTACTCGGCGGCGAGAACTCATTTGGTGACATGAAGTATCGCGATTTGACCTTCATTGTTGGTGGTTTGTTGTTCGGTGTACTCATGATTCTTGGATTCATGGAGCAAGCGCTGGTGCGTAGGTCTCAGCGATCAACTAAAGACCTCGCAGTTGCAGTCATTGGTGTCGCCGCGACAATTTTTGGTGTAGCGACCTTGCATCGAACCGATTCGGTAAATGGCAACACGCTTGCTGGTGTAGTCGGTTTAATTGGCGCGGTCGTGGCGATCGTGTTTTATGCCCGTGGCAGATTTGACGGTCGCGACAAAGTTGTCGGTTCGTTGCCAGACGAATCCAAGAAGTTGCTGACACTTGGTTTGCTGGGAGTTCTCGCCGCAAGTTTCTCAGGGCAACTTTTTGACCGCAATGAAGACCGAGTGATGCTGCAGTGGTTGCCACTGTGGATGAGATATGCGGTCGCGATTCTCGCTGCCGCCTTGCCGCTGGCTTTGACGCTGCGCTCGTTTATGCGTGGGAACATCGAACGACGCGGAAAAGTAATTGCTGGTTTGATTGTTCGCCTTCCGATTATTTGTCTCGTTTCTTTGATCGGTATTGTCTCGCTGTTTCAGTTGACCACTGTTCAAGCAGTACGAGCAGTTTTGATAACACTTGCCGGCACAGGTGCTGCGACATGCTTTTATCAGGCCCGTCGTGCCGCCGGAAAGTCGTCGACTAAGTGGTTTATCAATATCGGCATATTGATGTCGGCAGCAATTGTGTTTGTTGCATTTGCTCTGCGTGCCGACTCGAGTGCGCCAAGATTCAGAGGCGGCATATTTACCAGTTTGTTGGTAGCCGCAGCCCTGACGATGGCGACGACGTTCGTAGAAGCCTCACATCGTTCGCGTACCAAGCCTGATGAAGCGGCCGACAATTTGGGTCGACGAATGGTGTTGCTGGGTTTGATACTTGGTGCAATTTCCCTCAGCGTTAGGTTGTTGCTCTCCGATGGAGTGTTTCGAATGTCGGTTTTCTGGTGGTTGTTTTTCACCGCTGTCGGTGCGTTCGTGTTGACGAAAACCAAATACGGCAACTGGATCTTTGCGGTTGGAGGCAACAAAGATGCGGCGCGTGCAACCGGCGTGCCTGCCGACAAAGTGAAAACGGCGTTGTTCATGGCGACTTCGCTGATGGGCGCATTCGTGGGCGCGATGATTTTGATGCGCCTGAATTCGGTACAAGCCCAGCAAGGTGACGGCCAAGAATTTGAATACATCATCGCCGCGGTCGTCGGCGGAAACTTGATGACAGGTGGCTATGGCTCGGTGGTTGGCGCGTCACTCGGTGCTCTGATTATGGCGGTATCGAAAAACGGCATTCCGGCTGCACGATGGAATCAAGACGGACGCTTCATCTTTTTGGGTGCGGTTCTGCTTGTCGCGGTCCTGGTAAACAACTACGTGCGAAAGAAAGCGAACGAGCAGCGATGAGTACAAATGTTCCGTTACTAGAACTCGAGAACGTCAGCAAGGACTTCGGCAACGTCAAAGCGTTGCAAAACGTTTCGACGAAAGTTATCGCAGGTCAGGTCACCTGTGTGCTCGGTGACAACGGCGCGGGAAAATCTACTTTCATTAAAATTATTTCGGGTCTTCACAAGCCGAGTGGTGGAAAATATAAATTTGAAGGTCACGAAGTGGCTTTCGAGTCGCCTCGCGAGGCTCGGGCATTGGGTATCGCGACTGTGTATCAAGATTTGGCGATGGCGCCATTGATGTCGGTTTGGCGAAACTTCTTTTTGGGCTCAGAGCCGCTGCGTCGCTTTGGACCCATCAACTTGATTGATTCGAAGTTTGCGCGCAAGACCGCAAAGGAAGAAATGGCGAAACTCGGAATTGACGTGCGCGACATCGATCAACCAGTCGGCACTCTTTCTGGTGGTGAGCGTCAGAGCGTGGCGATTGCTCGAGCTGTTTACTTCGGGGCACGAGTTCTTATTTTGGACGAACCGACATCAGCGCTAGGCGTGCGCCAATCAGATTTGGTGTTGGGCTATGTAAGGGCGGCGGCTGCACGAGATCTTGGCGTAATTTTGATTACCCACAACCCACAACACGCTTTGCCTGTTGGCGATCGTTTCTTGATTCTCAACCGCGGTCAGTCGGTTGGTCAGTTCGAAAAAGCCGATCTTTCGTTTGAGCGTCTGATTGAGTTGATGTCTGGTCGCGTTCACGCTGCTTAGGTAGCGACAAAAATGAAAACTATTCGTCTAACTACGGCGCAGGCGCTCGTGAAGTTTCTTGTTGCCCAAAAGATTGTGATCAATGGGCGACAAGAACAATTGTTCCCTGGAGTATTGGCCATTTTTGGCCATGGAAATGTGACGAGTCTTGGCGTTGCGCTCGACGAAAACCGCGAAAAAATTCGAACTTATCGCGGTCAAAACGAACAAGGTATGGCACTTGCTGCAGTCGGTTTTGCAAAGGCAAAGCGCCGCCAGCAAATTATGGTTGCGACATCGTCGATTGGTCCGGGTGCTTTGAATATGGTGACTGCAGCAGGCGTTGCTTATGTCGACCGCTTGCCAGTTTTGTTTTTGGCTGGTGACACTTTTGTCCATCGAATTCCTGATCCGGTTTTGCAACAGGCGGAGACCTTTTCAGACCCGTCGATAACGGTGAACGACGCTTTCAAACCAGTGGTGCGATATTGGGACCGCATTGTCGCCCCAGAGCAACTATTGCAGTCACTGCCACATGCGGTGTCGACGATGCTTGACCCGGCCACTTGTGGACCAGCATTTATCGGATTGCCGCAAGATGTGCAAGCGGAGAGTTTTGATTTTCCGGAAATATTTTTCGAAGAAGTCGTGCACACGATATTGCGACCCCGCGCCGATTCAAGCGAACTTGATCGTGCAATCAAGACGCTGAAAGAAGCGAAGCGTCCGTTGATAATTTGTGGCGGTGGTGTTCATTATTCGCTCGCCGAACAGCAGTTGGCCGAATTTGCAACCAAACACAATATTCCGGTCGTCGAGACAGTGGCGGGCAAGGCTTCACTACTTGCTTCGCACCATTTGAACGCAGGACCAGTCGGTGTAACTGGCTGTGAATCGGCAAATTCTTTGGCAGCGCAAGCAGATGTTGTTTTGGCGCTCGGTACACGTTTGCAAGACTTCACAACGGGTTCATGGACGATTTTTAGCAACGAACAGACGAAGTTCATCGGCGTGAACACAGTGCGATTTGACGCTGTGAAGCATCGCTCGTTGCCCGTGGTTGCCGACGTGCGCGTGACACTCGAAGAATTGACTGGTGCGCTCGCAGATTGGCGCGGCGGCGACTCGTGGTCAGAACTTGCTCAGTCAGAAGTGGCGAAGTATCACTCTTATATAGATGGCATCGCGAAAAAAGATTCAAAAAAGACCGCGACCTATGCCCAAGTTGTTGGCGTCGCCGATCGTTTAGCCCAGGCCGGCGACTATGCGCTTACCGCTGCGGGTGGGTTTCCGGGTGAACTCAACAATGGTTGGCGAGCAAAGAGCGTCGACTCATTTGACTGCGAGTATGGGTTCTCATGCATGGGCTATGAACTTTCTGGTGCTTGGGGCGCAAAAATGGCGATGCCGAGTCGCGAAGTGATTTCGTTTGTCGGTGATGGTTCATACATGATGATGAACAGCGACATATATAGTTCTGTGCTTTATGGCCACAAGTTGATTGTGATTGTTTGCGACAACGGTGGATATGCGGTGATAAACAGATTGCAGGTCAACCAAGGCGGTGTGCCCTTCAACAATCAAATCGTCGATTGTGACGTGCAGAATCTTGTTTACGTCGATTTTGCCAAGCATGCCGAATCAATGGGGGCAATTGCTGAAACTGTCGGTTCAATTGATGACTTAGAAGCTGCTTTCGTTCGCGCTCGTAAATCAGATCGCACTCACGTCATCGTGATCAAAACAAGTTCAAATGACTGGACTGAAGGAGGATCATTTTGGGAAGTCGGTGTGCCGACAACGAGTCATCGCAAAGAAGTGATCAAGGCAGGCGACGAAATGCGCGAAGGAAAAAAGAAACAGCGAATTGGCTGGTAGACGAAGTTTATGAGCGAATCGACTGCGAGTTTTTCTAGCATGCACGGAAAAGTGTTGTTGTTGAGTGGTGCATCGCGCGGCGTCGGCGAGTGTGTGGCTCGGCTGGCAGTCGAGCGGGGTGCTGCGGGCTTGGCTCTCGTTGGTCGTGATACCAAGACGGGTGAAGCGCTGGCAGGTGAATTAACGCGTCTTGGTACGAAGACGATTTTTATTGCGGCTGACCTTGCTGAACCAGACGAGCCAGCCCGAATTGTTGACATCGTCGATAAAACTTTTGGTGTCGTACACGGTTTGCTCAATTCGGCAGCCGAGACATCGCGTGGCAGCGTCTGGAATACGACACCCGAAATGTTTGACACGATGATGTCTGTAAATGTTCGCGCACCGTTCATGTTGATTCAGGGTTGCGCCAAAATCATGAAGCGTGAAGGTGTTGCTGGCGCAGTTGTCAATATCGGCAGCGTGACCGGCTATGGCGGTGACGTAAATCTAACGCACTATGCGATATCTAAAGGTGCGTTGCACACATTGACCCGTAACTTCGCGTATTCGTTGATGCGAGACCGAATTCGTGTCAATTTATTAAACCCAGGTTGGATGGATACGCCGACCGAAGATGCAACTCAGCGAAAATGGCACAACGCACAAGATGGCTGGCTGCAGAAAGCAGAAAGCGAACAGCCGCTCGGTCGATTGATTAAGCCTGATGAACTTGCAAGAACGATTTTGTTTTTATTGTCGGACGAGTCGGGGCTGATGACGGGCGCAGTAATAGACTTTGATCAATCGGTGGTCGGCGCGGGCTCGCCATCTAAACCAAAAGTGGGAGAAGTCTGGCCGTGAGTAGCAACAAAAGTATTGGCATCGGCGTATTGGGATGTGGCCGCATCGGAGTAATGCATGCCGAACTGATTGCTCAGCGTATTGAAGGCGCACATTTGGCGGGCGTATATGACGTTGTTAGTGACTCGGCACAAAAAGTAGCGACAAAGTTTGGATGTCAGCATTTTTCTGACCCCGAGTCTTTGATGTCGTCGGCCGATGTAAATGCCATAGCGATTTGTACCTCGACTGACACACACGTTGAAGTGCTGATAATGGCATCAAAATATAAAAAGCCAGTTTTTTGTGAAAAGCCGATCTCGCTTTCTTTGACCGAGACCGATCGCGCGCTGAAAGCGATTAGCGACAGCAAAACTCCGCTGATGCTTGGTTTCAATCGACGCTATGACCCGACTCATAGGTCGGTGCGCGACAGTGTGGCCAATGGTTCGGTGGGCGATGTGCATGTTGCTCGAATTACTAGTCGCGACCCGGCGCCTCCTCCAGTTGCATATGCAAAAGTGTCTGGCGGCATTTTTGTTGATATGACGATTCATGATTTTGACATGGCCAGATATGTCGTCGGTAGCGAAATTGTCTCGGTGTATGCGACTGGCGCGGTGCGCATTGTGCCCGAGTTCGCCGAAATCGGTGACTTAGACACTGTGGCGATCATGTTGCAGCACGCCAATGGCGCGATCACGATGATCGATAACTCGCGCCAGGCTGTTTATGGTTACGACCAACGTGTAGAAGTCTTCGGGTCGAAAGGTTTGGTCGGCTCGGATAATCCGTTGATGACGAGCACGATTTCAAGAAACGAAAATGGTACGCAGTTGGCAAAGATGCCATATTTCTTTTTGGATCGATATATACCTTCTTATATCGCCGAATGGAATGAATTTATCGGAGTAGCAACAGGCAAGATTCAACCCGTTGTCACGGGTGCCGATGGGCGAGCGTCGCTTGTGGCTGGGCTCGCCGCGTGGAAGTCTGTGCGTGAAGGTCGTGTTGTAAAGACGAGCGAAATCGTTTAAACGCCGAAGTTTTTAAATCTTGCGGCAGCAAATCTCTCGCGTGTTGCCGTACTTTGCCCAGCAGTTGCGATTGGTTGCGCGGCGACTTTTGATGATGCTTGCCAGGCGGGCCATTTGCCCGTGAGTGCCGCCGCCGCTTGACGAGCCGCGCCGAGAGCAACGATTTCGGGTTCGTTGAGCACATGGACTTCGCGATTGATTAGGTCGGCAACGATTTGACAAACTGCTCGTGACTGGGCACCGCCACCGAGCAAAAAGATGCGACCGTTCGTTTTGACACCACATTTATTGATTGCTGCGAGTCCGTCTAATAAACCGCAAATAACACCTTCAATTGCGGCTCGTGCGAGATCGTTGCGAGAGTGATTGCCGTTTAATCCGACAACAGTTGCTCGCGCATTCGGAAGATTCGGCGTTCGCTCGCC
>Ga0214923_10009348_pt1 | contig 10223 bp, 9 predicted proteins | sample LL1510_MetaG_FD_177993 | JGI IMG/M metagenome (GOLD analysis project Ga0214923, IMG submission 177993) | Freshwater microbial communities from Lake Lanier, Atlanta, Georgia, United States - LL-1510 | ecosystem: Environmental > Aquatic > Freshwater > Lake | place: USA: Georgia | collected 2015-10-15
AACGCAGCTATTTCACATTTATTGAATTTAACAACGTTATATATGGCAGAATGTAATCAACCAACTATAACAGACGCAGCATTTACTAATTTAACAAATTTAATTACATTAGATATTTCAAGTTGTAGGCAACTTTCAAACACAATATTTACTCATTTACCGAGATTAACTACATTAAATATGAATGATTGCTATCAACCAACAATAACAGCAGCAGCATTTACTCATTTACCAAATTTAACTACATTAAGAATGGTGCGATGTAATCAAATAACAGACGCAGCATTTACTCATTTACAGAACTTAACAAGATTACATATAGATTTTTGTAATCAACTTTCAAACGTAGCATTTACTAATTTACAGAGATTAACAACATTATATATGTTTGGTTGTAATCAACCGATAATAACAGACACTGCTTTTACTCATTTAAGAAGATTAACAACTTTAGTAATGTGTGATTGTAATCAGCCAACAATAACAGACACAGCATTTACTTATTTACCGAATTTGACTACATTAGATATATTTGGTTGTAATCAACCAACAATAACACCAGCTATGCGACAACAATTAAGAGAAAGAATACCTGATTTAACAGAATAAATAATTTACCTAACATAACGGATTATTTAAATTCAAATTAAAATTAATTGATATATTTAATTTATTTATATCATTTAGTAAATTATTATCTAATAAAGCATAATCTTCATTATATTTTGACATATCAAAATCAAATAAAACATAATTATTTAATTCTTGATCATATCCAACATTATCTATTCTTGTGTCATAATGCGTCCAATTATTATTTTTTAAATAAATTAAAGCCTTTTGAATGTCTTCTTTTATTATAGATGAATCATTTTCTAATCTATTTTTAAAATGATTAGTATCAACTGTTTTAGATATAACTATTAAAATATTTAATTCATCTTCAGATATTATTTCATTTATTTTTTCTAGGTATGGAGATTCGTTTTTTTTAAGGAGATTGTATAATCTATCAATATTACGTGGAATTATATTTTCTTTTGAAAATACCTTAATACAAATATTTTTAAATACTAACACTATTAAACCATCATTTTTAAATGATACAAATGAATGTTGATCTTCGTTATATTTAATTAAGATTTCATTTAATAATAAATTAATTTGATGAAAATTTTGATAGTTATCTTTTATAATTGGTAAATAGAGACGTTCTATCATAAAATTAGAATCATCATAGCCATACTCCAATAATATCCTATTTATTACTTGATCTATTTTTAAGGATAAATTATTCATTGTTATAAAATATAATTCTTACTATTATTAATATTAATAGTAATAATTATTTATATTAAATTTATCTATAAATTATTCTTGAACCGTTATCGTCAAAAAATATATATTTCTGCATTTTTCTTGATTCTTCCTTATATAATTTATTATCATCTTCTAATACTTTTGCTGAATTTTTCTTTAATGTCATTTCTACATATTTAGCATATCTTAATATTATATCTATAATTTCTTTTTCTTCTTTAGATATTAAATATTTTAATATCACTTTTTGATCTATATCTGGATTCATTATTCTTAATTGTAAATATATTAGCGTATAAGTAACACACATACCACCATATGCGTCCGCAGTTGTTTGAATTCCAATTTTAGGAGATATATCAATTGGTGATAAATATTTATAACCTTCTAAATGTATTTTTTTTAATAAATCTTTATTAAATTTTTTATCAATACGATCATTTTCATGTTTAATTGATAAATATGGAACTTTTTCTTTATCTGAAAAATGATTACGAATTAACTCGCCATGAGGTTCAAATCTTTCAATTGTTTTTTTTAAATTATCAATTATTAAAATATTTGCATGACCCATATCAGTATTATCCCAATAAACATTAAAAATTATATAAATAAATCTTTTAGAGGTACAATCTAATATTTCTTTGATAGCACTTTCTGGAATAATCATAAAATCATAATTTGAATGATAAGTTATAGCATTTCTTATAATATATTTTGAATATTTTGCATTCATATTTGGCATACATATAATATTTTTATATTCAATTTCATTCATCAAAATTTTCATATAATTATTAATATTTTCAAAATGAGTAAAGTGATAATATATACTTCCTGGATCAGCATCTGGTCCTAAACTTTGATCTACTGCTAAAAAATCATTTATACTTACAAAAGCATTTTCATCGGTTGATGTTCTAGATAATTCTTTTGAAAATCTTTTAAATTTATTTAATAATCTTAACTTACTTTCTTTATAATTTTTATAAAGATTAGATTCCATAAAATATGTTAGAATAAAAAATTGTAAAAAGGTTTATATTTATTTATAAATAAAACATAAAACATCTACATAATTTGAAGCGTATAACGCTCCACGTTTTGTTTTGTTATCGGTTCGCGAGTTGTTGGATCTGTTGAAGTAGGTTGGGTATGAATAATCCAGGCCTGTAATGAAGTAAGTTTGTACATGAGCTTAAACCCATTTTTTGCTCGATTAAAAATAATAACGTCTTCATTATTAACAAAGTCTTCCCTACTAATCGGACATTCAACACTTGGTTTATCAGGATACTCCGGATTATTATCAATCAGAAAAATGTCAGAACTTAACTTAACATTAATTACACCTTTCAGAGGCAATGTATGAAGGTTGGCCAAATTAACAAGAAGTGTTTCGCGGCGAATTCTAATACTATTCAGTTCTGTTCTTTCTGATTTAACTTCTATTAGGTCTAAACAAATACTAATAAAATTATATTTATAATTACATACATTATTTTTGCGAAAAGATCTAAAACTCATGATATACCTAAACTCACAACCGGGTTGAAAAAACTCTACTTGGTCATCAATTGTTTCAACTTCAATTTTAGTTATAACATTATTATTATTGAAAAAAAAACTACTAATCATCTTTTTTCCAATTCCATTATAATTATATATAAACGGTATTACTAAATAATCCGGCCGACTATCCGGATAATCCTTTTTGATAATTGGACGGTATGCTTCATCTTTATCAAAGATTTTATCAATAGCTGATAGTAAATTATAAAACTGTTTTTCTTCATCACTTTCTAAGCTTAACCCTATTTTTAAGCGCGGACAATCGGGATCGCGACCGATTCCATAACAATTTAATTTTAGCCATGGACTATAAATATGTAGTGCCATATCAACACCATCTTCTTTTTCATACATAATCATACCTGACTCAAACACGCGCATGCGGCTTACATCAAAATCGCTATACTGAATAATCGGTATCTTGAACAGAAATTAGGTTGCTCTTACACAAAGGATTGTCGTGAGATGTACTTCAATATTAATTCTAATATGTTTTATATTTTCAATTTTTATTAAAAATATTTTTAATAAAAATTGATAATTATAAATATTACTTAAATAAATAAACTTATAATCAATAATGAATAAAGAAGATTTACCATGGATAGAAAAATATCGGCCTACAAAAATAGCCGACATTTTATTTGATGATATTCTTAGATCAAAATTTAATAGAATTATGGAACTAAAATTATATCCGAATTTAATTCTAATGGGTAATCCTGGTGTTGGAAAGACTAGCACACTCTTAGCTTTTGCTAAACAAGTAACTGGTAAATATTATAATGAAGCTGTATTAGAATTAAATGCTTCTGATAATCGTGGATTAGATATTGTAGATAAAATGATTATTCACTTTTGTAAGAAAATAGTAACAAATGATAAAGGAGAGAAAATCATGAAGTTTATTATCTTTGATGAAGCAGATAATATAACACCTAAAGCACAATATGTTATTAGTGATTTAATTGATCAATTTAGTTCTACAACTATTTTTACTTTTACTTGTAATGATTCAACTCAAATTATTGAATCTATTCAAAGCAAATCTTTATTAATTAAATTTAATAAAGTAACTGAAAAAAATATGATAAATCGTTTAGAACAAATATGTAAGTTAGAAAAAATAATAATTAACCCAGACATTCTAAAAGAAATAGTTATAAATTCAGATGGTGATATGAGATCAGCACTTATTAATTTAGAAGTAATTAATAAAGGATTAAAAGATGCTGATAAAAAGAATTATTTATCATTAATGACAAATAAGATCGAAAAGAATTTATTAGATAAAATATTAATCGCAATGATTGAAGGAGAGTTTCATGATTGTGTTAAAATATACAGAGAAATTAAGAAAAATGGATATTCTAATATTGATATTATTTTTAATTTAATTAATCATGTTAAAATTGTTGATATAGAAGAATCTGTTAGAATAAGACTAATGACAAGATTAAGTAAAACATTTGTTATACTTAATGATAAGAGTGAAACTGATGTTCAAATGTATGGATTATTTAGTTATTTTTAGTTATTCTAAAATTTTATTTATACTTACAGCCAAATCTATGTGTCATCGCTGAAATTTCAGTTCCACTTATAGCATCACATATATTACATTTTAGACGACCATCTGCTAAGGGTATGATCTCGCCGGTACTTAATCCAGTAGATGTTGATATTTTTGCGGTTGATGCTGCTCTTGCTTCTTCAGCTGCTAATGCTACAGCTGCTGTTGCTGCTTCTGCTAATTCTTCGGCTGATGCTGCTGAAGGTATAATATCAATATATGTTCCATTTAAGTCACTATATTTTGGACCAGGACTCATTTTAAAATATAGTGATGATCTAAATCTAAAGGGAGATTTGCCTTCTTCTTCTTCTTCTTCTTCTTCTTCTGTTGTAGAATAAGGTTCTAATATTAAGCGACAGTTAATTTTTCTTATATTAGAGACCCAATATTCTTGATTAGATACTTTCTCGATCCAGTTTTCTCCTTCTTTTTCATATTTAAGAGGCGTTTTTATAATTGTTACTATATTATATATATCTGTATAATACCTATTATACCACTTGATAATATTTTCTTTTATTGGAGTATGTCCTAATACAACTTTATAACATTCATTCGTTCCTTTTCTGAAAAAAACCATTAATATTGCGGTACATCCACCTAATCCATAAGTCATCATTGGTTTAAATTCTACTGAAATAATAGATTCTTTTATTCCATGCATTGACACTGTATTGCAACTGTCTCTATGTATTTGACTGGTTATTTCATTCTTACAATGATCACATATCATTATTAGTTGTGCTATTGGTCGTTTTTTTTCTGGCGATTTAAATGCTAGTGGTTTTGCGACTGGTTTTGAAAACATATTACCAAAACCAAGTTGTGTTTTTAAATTTAAATATTTATTCTTATACTTTAAATATTTTTGTTCATAATTCATTTTATATATATATATAATTAATTTTAATAAATCTTTTTTAAAGAAAATTAATTATATCTGGAAAAATATATGCGGCAGATGTTATAATTGAAAATAATATTAGATATATTATTAGTGACTTATAACGATCATCTTTTATATATATATATATTATTGAGTCTAATATACCCCAAATAACAAACATTCTAATTATACTTAAGTGACTCATGGTAAAGTTATGCTTCTTTTCTGAATCAGATGATACTTGTGGTAATTTTAAATCTTGATTATCTTTTTGTGAATTCATTTATTTATATATTATTATTAAAATATAAATTAAATTTCAGTCTTCTTTTTTCTGGGGGCGCGTTTTTTAACTGATATAACTTCAGCTTTTAATGTTTCTAATACTTCAAATGCTTTATCAACTTCTTTTTTAATTACTTTTTTTTCCGCTTCAACTTTTTGAACTGGTTCATCTTCGTCATCAATAAATCCGCTACTAACCTTTTTTTCTTTAGGTTTAACTTTCTTTTCAGTGTCTTTGTTTGTTTCCTTCTTTGGTTCTTTTTTTGATTCACCTTCATCATCAGTATCAATAAAACCAACATCTGCCTCTTTAACAAATTTAACATCTTTAGTATAATCATGTTCCCAAGTTTTTTCAATATGACCGTCTTTCACATTATTATAAGTTATTTCATAATTTCTAGAGGTATAAACTTTCTTTCTAGCCATTCCTAAAAATATAAAAGTTGGTATTTGATCAACTATATCTATTATTAAAGGTTGATTCTCATAATCTTCTGGTTTCTTGCGAAGAATACGACCAATAATTTGAACTACTTTTGCCTTAGGTGTTAGAAGAATCATTGTGTCTAAGGCTTGAATATCTAATCCCTCACTAACCATTTCATAAGAAGCAAAAATAAGATCTTTTGTTTCGGATATTTTAAGATCTTTTTCTTTCATTTTACCAATATAAAATCCGGTATCTCCTTCAAATACAACAGATAACATTTCATTTAATTTCTTTAATTGATCTATTCTTCCAGATAAAATTAATATTTTTCTAGCGGGTTCAGCAAGTTTTAAATTATATATCAAATCATAGATATAACTATCTCTTTCAGGAATTAATGTCAAATTTGATACCATAATTGGTTGAATTGCTTTACCATTTTTTCCAATAATATCTCTAAAATATCTATTCTTAATACTGTAGTTATGAATATCTATTTTTACTTTATGTTTTAATTCAGCAACTTCATTATATAACATTTCACCTAAAAAATTAAAGAATACTTTCTCAGTTCTATCTGATCTTGCTACTGTAGCACTCAAACCTAAAGTATATTTACTATTAATTTTTAATAGAGCTTGAGAAAAAACTTTGGCTCCTAAATGATGACATTCATCATATATAATTAAATCAAAGTTTTTAAAAATATCTACTTCATAATCTTTCATAGAGATTGATTGAAGCATTCCAATAACGAATGGTTGTGTTGTATCAGTTTTTGTTCCTTGAATAGTTCCTATATCTGTACAATTGGTATATTGAAGAATACGTTCCTTCCATTGATTAGCTAAAAAAGTTTTATGAACAACTATTAATGTTTTTGCTTTTAATTTAGTAGCAATATTTATAGCTATTACAGTCTTGCCCCTACCCGTAGGAATGGAAATTAATCCACCACCATCTTTTTTGAATTTAGGAATAACATCATTGACAATATTATTTTGATAATCTCTTAGATCTCCTTTAAATTCGATAATTGATGGATTTGAAGGTTTAACGGTATCTTTAATTTTTTTAGGATCAAATTTTTTTAGGGCATAAAATTTTGGAATATATAATTTGTCAGTTGTCTCAGCAAAAATATCAAATGATTCATCCTTAGGATCACCGAAATCGGTAGTAGCTTTTGGAACAATATGTAGTTCTTTTTTTATAATTTCTAATTCATTTGGTTTAAAATCTTTCTTATTAAGATATGTTCCATTGTTTGTAATATGAATTGACATTGTTTATAGTAATATATAGATTTTATATAATTTAAATAAAAATCAATTTTTATAATAAGATTTTTATAAAATATAATATATTATGGAAGTATTTGTAAAAAATTTTGAAGGTGCTGTAAGTTCTATAGATTCATCAGTTGGAGATGTATTACAAAATAAATATTTTTTTATTGTATCTGTTGTTTTAGTTTTATTATTAGGAAGTTTAAATTCTACCATGATTAATAAGAGAATATTTTATTTATATGATGGAGCTTTAACTAGATTAGCATTAATGGGGTTAATATATTATGTATCAACTAAAAATGTACCATTAGCTATATTAATATTAAGTTCAATCCTGGTATCAATGAATACATACAATAAATATAAATTTAACTTATTATTAATGTCTCATATAAATAATAATAATTTTAACGATAGAATGTTTCATACAATTATAAGAAAAATTATGAGATTCAAAAAGATGATTCGAAGAGGTTCTAGAAAATCTAGAAGAAGTTCTAAGAAATCTAGAAGAAGTTCTAAGAAATCTAGAAGAAGTTCTAAGAAATATGGCTCTAATAAAAGTTTAAGTTCATCTATAAGGATAATAAAAAGAGATAAAAAGAAAGACAAATTAAGAAGAGCTAGTGTAAAAAAAATATTTGATAGTATTAAAACAATTTTAAAATCCCTAGCAGACTCAAATAAGGTTCCATCAAAATTAACTAAATTAGCTATCAAAGCAAAAAATATCGCTAAATCTTTAGGAAAGAAAACACCAAAAATTGTTAAAGAAGTTGCTCAAAAAATAAAAGATATTGCTATATCTAAAGGAATTGAAACACCTAAAGTTGTATCACAATTATCTTCTACCATAGGATTATCAAGTATATTAATACCATCAAATGTTATTCAAAAATTATTAACAAATAAAGAAATTACAAAAGAAGATGCCAATAAATTAAAAGAAATGACACCTAAGACAATATTAAATTTATTAAAAGAAAGAGAAATTTATTTATTAAATAAATCTAAAAAAATATCTAGTCGTTTAGTTAAAAAGATTGTAAATAGAACTAATAATCCTATTAAATTTACACCGGTTTCATCATCGCCTAAAGTAAGTCCTCCAGTAAGTTCTGTTAGATCACCAACTATTTCATCTGTATCTATATCACCTCAATCTCAATTATCATTAACAAAATCAGTTTCATCCTAAAATTTAGGAAATATTAAATTAATATATATTAATTATATATATTAATATATATGAGTCAAAAAAATAAATTAGATAATGTTTTTTATTATAATAGAAAAAAAGACGAATACTCAGATGGATTCTATGAAGATTGTAAAGGTTATACTGGATTACCAGACACATTAAAAAAAAGAGATAGAATTATCGCAATTGGCGACGTTCATGGTGACTTACATTTAACAATAAAAAATTTATTAATAGCAAAAGTTATTGCTAAAACAAACAAAGATAATGACGATGATGACAGTATTCTAGAAGTTAAATATGAAGATAATTCAATTGAATATTTTAAATGGATTGGTAAAGATACAGTTGTAGTTCAAGTAGGTGATCAAATTGATAGATGCAGACCAATTGGCGACGGAAGGAAATGTGTGAGAGATAAAGAAGCTACTATTAAAGATGAACATAGTGATTTAAAAATTATTGATTTATTCACGGAATTAAATAAATTAGCCATGTTACAGGATGGAATGGTAATTAGTTTATTAGGTAATCACGAATTGATGAACTATCAAGGAAATATGAATTATGTATCATATAAGGGAATTCATAATAAAGATTTTGAAGGTGAAAATGCTACATATAAACCAGACGATGGTACATTTTATACTGATGGAGTTGAAGGAAGAAGATTTGCCTTTAAAAATAAAATTAATGAAAAACTAGCTTGTTCTAGACAATCGGCTGTTGCTGTAGGTAGCTTTTTATTTGTTCACGGCGGAATTGTTCCTGAATTAGCAGCAAAATATAATTTATCGACCATAAATGGTGCTGTTAGAAAAATGTTACTCAATAAAATGGAAGAAAATAGTTCTTTAAATTCTATTCTCGAAGATGTTATAAATGATCCTAAAATATCACCATTTTGGTCACGTGTATATGGACACTTACCTAAGGGACTGAAATATAGTCATCCAGATTGTGAAAAAAAATTAAAGGAAGTTTTTAAAGTTTGGAATGGAGGATTAAAAGGTATGATTGTAGGACATACTCCTCAAATTGAAGATGGTATTAATAGCACATGTGGTAAAAGAGTATGGAGGGTTGATATAGGAGCCTCAACAGCATTTGATGTTTTTAGTAAAATTAAACATAATGGTAGAACACCATCTGTTTTAGAAATTTTAGGTGATGGAAAAAAATTTAATATATTAAAAGAAGAAAAATAATTAAAAATTATTATTAATAATTTTTAACTGTTAAACTATCGAACTAGCGAACTGTTTAGAGGTATTTCTTGGAATTTGCTTTAAATAAAGCTTTGGCAGCATCTACTTGAGCCATAAAATCTTTGTTAGGGTGCTCTTTCTTTGCTTCTTCAAATACCTTCTTTGTGGCCTTAGATACTGGGCCAATACCTTTTTCAGTACTGGCTTCACGAACCATCTTTGTTAATTCTTGGTATTTTGCTAATTTAGGATTTAATTCACGGCCCATTTTCTTGGAGCCTTTTTTGGCTTTGCGTTTGCGACCACCTGAGGCTCCACCACTAGCACCGCCAGAAGCTCCACCATGTCTCTTAGATGCCTTCTTGGATGCTCTGCGTTTGCGGCCGCCAGATAAGCCACCAGAGCTGCCACCGGAAGCACCGCCTCTCTTGGCTCTACGTTTGCGGCCAC
>Ga0214923_10009349_pt1 | contig 10223 bp, 9 predicted proteins | sample LL1510_MetaG_FD_177993 | JGI IMG/M metagenome (GOLD analysis project Ga0214923, IMG submission 177993) | Freshwater microbial communities from Lake Lanier, Atlanta, Georgia, United States - LL-1510 | ecosystem: Environmental > Aquatic > Freshwater > Lake | place: USA: Georgia | collected 2015-10-15
AGTCCGATGAGCAGGAAGAATCTGGGAGCGCGATTCATGCGAAGGGAGAGCATGAATCAGGAACCCTTCAAGGGCAAGGGGGTGTGGAAAAAAATGATGGGGGAGGTGGTGCGGGTGCGCAGGGGGTGGCGTCGTTTGGCAGTGGGAGTTTCCGGGGGAGCCGACAGCGTGGCTTTGGCGGAGGCCCTTTGGCGGCTGGGGGCCGATCCTGAGATTTGGCATTTCAACCACCGTTGGAGGGGCAGGGCGGCGGAGGCCGATGCCTCATGGGTGCGGCGGTGGGCAGAAAAAAGAAAATTACAATTTCGACTGGGGCGGGCGAAAAAAGCTGGAAGAACGGGGGAGGGGGAGGCGAGGGATGGGCGGTGGTCTTTTTTTCTGGGGCAAGCCCGCAGAGTTGGGATTCGTGAGCTTTGGCTGGCGCATCAGGAGGATGACCAGGCAGAGACAGTCTTGATGCAATTTCTGCGGGGAGCGGGTCCGGATGGCCTGGCAGGTATTTCTGAAAGATCGAAGCGCGGGAATCTGGAAATTGTGCGCCCTTGGTTGAGCATTCCACGAAAGCAGATTCGAAAGGGCGCCCAGGAGGCTGGTTTGGATTGGCGGGAAGATGTGACCAACAAGGACCAGAAGGGGTGGAGATCACGGGTCCGGCACTTGATTTTTCCCTACCTCGAAAAAGTTTACGGAAGAGAGGTTAAATCGGTGTTGGCCCGAACCTCGGAAATTTTTCAGGTTGAAAAGGAATATTGGAAAAAAGAAATCGGAAAGATTCCAGTGCACCCTGATGTGAGAGAATGGCGAAACAAGCCCATGGCTTGGCAGAGGAGAGCCATCCGTTGTTGGTTGGTGGGGAGAGGATATTCGGGTTCGTCTTGGGGGGAAATCGAGGGTGTGAGAAAATTGATTCAGGGAGGAACAACCCAAAAAGCCCAACTCCGTGGGCAGGCAGGCGTGGGGCGGAGTCGCAACAAACTGTTCTGGATCAGGAGAATGGGTCTGATTGCTAAAGCCAAAACGAAGTGCTAGCTTCAAAGTTCCCCATTATGCCTGCTCCCCGATCTGGAAACCGAAAACCACCGAAGCTGCCTAGGCCTCCCGTGCGCCGGCAGGATCCTTCCAGAGGAGATGGCCCAAACTGGCGGGGGGTCGTCCTTTTCCTGGTTTCCACCGCGATCCTCCTTTTGGCTTTCTATGCCCACCAAAATCAGAATGCGGCATCGACTCGGGAACTCTCCTTTGCGGAATTCGAAAGCTATTTGAAGCAAGGGAAGGTGAAGGATGTGGTTCTGAATGTGGAGCCGGCAACGAACATCCGCTGGCTCTCCGGCAAGTTTGAGCCTTCTGATGCGCTGAGGAAAAGTGTGCGGGTCGACGGGCAGGGAAACACCGGGTACCGGGTCACGGTGGATCTGGCCTTCAAACGAGACCTTGATCAGTTGCTGGCGGCCAACGGTTTTCCGCAAGTCAGTCAAAAAGTCATTGATAATTCCACCTGGCAGGCAATCGCCGGAACCCTTCCGTTCGTTCTTTTTGTTTTGATCATGTACTTCTTCTTCCGTCAGCAGATCCGCATGGCCGGAAAATCGGCTTTCAGCTTTGGTAAAAGCAAGGCGCGGATTCTTTCCAAAGACCGCAATAAGGTGACCTTCGCTGATGTGGCCGGGGTGGAGGAGGCCAAGGACGAGGTGAGCGAGATCGTGGAGTTCCTCCGGGACCCGAAAAAGTTCCAGAAATTGGGAGGAAGAATTCCCAAGGGAATCCTGATGGTGGGGCCTCCCGGAACCGGGAAAACCCTCTTGGCCAAGGCCATCGCCGGAGAGGCGGATGTTCCTTTTTACGGCATCAGCGGTTCGGATTTTGTGGAGATGTTTGTCGGGGTGGGAGCCTCCCGGGTTCGGGATATGTTTGAGCAGGGAAAAAAGACCGCTCCCTGCCTGATCTTCATCGACGAAATTGATGCCGTGGGGCGGAGTCGTGGGCACGGATTGGGGGGCGGGCACGACGAGCGTGAACAGACCCTAAATGCCTTGTTGGTGGAGATGGATGGAATCGATACGGCTGAAGGAGTGATCATCATCGCGGCCACCAACCGCAAGGACGTGCTCGATCCGGCCCTTTTGCGACCCGGTCGGTTTGATCGTGAGGTGCACATCAACCTGCCCGACGTGAAAGGACGGGAAGAGATTTTGAAAGTCCATGCCCGCAAGGTGAAGGCCATGGAGAATGTTTCTTGGGCCACCCTAGCCCGCAGCACACCGGGTTTTTCCGGTGCTGAATTGGCCAACGTGATCAACGAGGCGGCGCTCTTGGCGGCCCGAAGGGATGCGGAGGCCATTACCCAGCACGATCTGGAAGAGGCGCGCGACAAGGTTCGATTTGGCCGCGAGCGGCGCAGCCTGGCCATGAGCGACGAACAGAAAAAGCTGACGGCCTATCATGAGGCGGGACATGCCATGTTGAATATCGCCCTCGAGCACACCGATCCGTTGCACAAGGTCTCCATCATTCCCCGTGGACCGGCCCTAGGGGTTACCATGATGCTGCCCACCGAGGATCGTTACGGGTACGGCCGCAAGAAGGTGGTCGACGATCTTTGCGTGGCGATGGGGGGTCGGGTGGCCGAGGAGATGTTCCTAGGGGATATCTCCAGCGGGGCCAGCGGGGACATTAAGATGGCGACTTGGTACGCCAAAAAGATGGTCTGTGAGTGGGGGATGAGCGGACGGATGGGCATGGTGGAATATGGGGATCACGAGGATTACGTTTTTCTGGGACGAGACATCGGGCGTTCGCGCGGGTACAGCGAACAGACGGCGAGGGAGATCGATGAAGAAGTGCACAAGATCGTCAATGGGGCGTATGAGCGGGCCAAAAAAATTCTGGAAGAGAATCGCGCCAAGGTTGAGCTGATTGCCTCCGCCTTGCTGGAGTATGAGACGTTGGATGGGGCCCAGGTCGAAGAGATCGTTAAATACGGAAAAATGAACAACCCGCCCCCCAAGGGCATCTCGGCCCCGATTTCCCCGATCCCTAGCGAGCCGTTGCCTGCCACCCGCCCGGTCGAAAAGGCCAAAGACAAGAGCGGGATCCTGCCTGGATTAGAAGGCGCGCCGGCCGGCGCCTGAGCAAGCTTTCTGCAATGAGTTTCCCTGCCACGAGCACGTGGCTTTGTGGGGATCAATATGTCTCCATTCAAGCGGGGAAGCCTTTTCTCCTCGGAATTCTGAATGTCACACCAGACTCTTTCTCCGACGGTGGAAAATATCTTTCGCGGGTCGAGGCCGTGCGGCGAGGGATAAAACTTTTACAGTCCGCCCATGGTTTGGATGTAGGGGGTGAATCAACCCGTCCCGGGGCAGAGCCGATTTCAGCGTTGGAGGAAAGAAAAAGGGTCATTCCTGTTTTACGGGAAATGCGCAAGGAAATGCCTCATGCTCTTTTGTCGATTGATACTTACAAGGCGGAGGTAGCCTTGGCGGCCATCGAGTTGGCCGGGGTGGATGTGGTCAACGACGTGGGGGCGGGAAACTGGGATGTGTCCATGTGGGGGGTCATGGAAAAGAGCCGGGTGGGTTATATCTGCATGCATGCGCTCGGCCGGCCCAAAGAGATGCAGGTGAATCCCCGGTATGATCAGGTGACCGGGGAAGTGAAGGAGTTTTTTGCAACAAAACGGGGTGAGTGGGAGATCAGGAAAATGGCGCCTGAGCGGCTGGTTTTCGATGTGGGAATCGGTTTTGGGAAGCGGCCTGAGGACAACCGAAAGCTGTTGGAGGCGGATTGGGCGGGGTTGGAGCGACCGTTGGCTTGGGGTTTGTCCCGGAAATCCTTCCTCGAACTGACCCAAAGGGAAAAAGGGATGCAAAATCGGGATGCAGCCTTGGATTTCTGGAATCAGAGATTGCTGGAGAGGGGGCTTCCCATGATTTGGAGAGTTCACGATCCATTGAGGATAAAAGAGGCGTGGCGCATCTTTTCTGATGATGTGCAGGCCATGGCACGCTAGGTTTTTCGGATGAGCGAGGTGATTCAGCTGAAAAGGGAGGTGGAGGCAACCGCCATTCCTGCCGGGCATAAGCAAAAGCTCGTCCAAGGCACGGAGGTGGTGGTGACCCAGGAGCTGGGTGGAACCTTTACCGTGCATGCAACCCATCAAGGAGGTCTTTTTCGCATCGAGGGGAAAGATGCGGACGTTTTGGGTCGAACCATTCAGTTGGAGGCACCCAAGGCCCATGGAAAAGATGCGGGAGAGGAAGAGATCTGGGCTGTGTTGAAAACCTGTTACGACCCGGAAATTCCGGTGAACATCGTGGATCTCGGCCTGATCTACAGCATGGAGTTAAAGGCGACCGAGGGTGGAGGGAAGCGGGTGGAGGTCAAAATGACCCTGACCGCCCAAGGTTGCGGCATGGGGCCTTCGATCGCCGCGGACGCGCGGCAAAAAATTCTCACCCTGTCAGGGGTGCAGGAGGCTCAAGTGGACGTGGTTTGGGATCCTCCCTGGGGGCCTCAGATGATCACTCCGGATGGCAGGAAAAAACTGGGGATGGACTGAGCTCCCATGTTTGTTATTCCCTCGATTGATCTCATGGCTGGCGAAGTGGTTCGCTTGGCCCAGGGAAAGGCCACCGAGAAGAAAGTCTACAGCAAGGACCCCATGGCCTGCGCCCGTCGTTGGGAAAAAGCCGGGGGTCGCGTATTGCATCTGGTGGATCTGGAGGGGGCTTTTGAGGGGCAGATGAGGAATTTGGAGATGATCGGTCATATTGCGCGTTCTGTGAAAATGCCGTGTCAGGTTGGGGGGGGTATCCGGGATTTGGCCGTGGCAGAAAAGATACTTCAGGCAGGAGCCCAAAGAGTGATTTTTGGAAGCGTGGCCTGTGATGCGCCCGAGACAATCGATGAGGCGGTGAAGCGGTTCGGCCCTGAGAGGGTGGTGGTGGGCATTGATGCGAGAGACGGGGTGGTGGAGACGCGGGGCTGGACGAAACCCAGCGGTTGGAAGGCGGTGGATCTCGCCACTCGCATGGCCAAAGGCGGGGTCAACCGGATCATCTACACCGATGTGGTGCGGGACGGAATGATGACCGGGCCAAATATCCCGGCGGTGCGAGAGATGCTCAAGGTGTTCCCGGGAAAAGTGATTTCCTCCGGGGGTATCAGCGGCCTTGCCGATTTGCAGGCTTTGGATCAGGCCGGGGGGGTGGAGGGAGTCATCGTCGGTCGGGCGCTCTACGAAGGGGCCATGGAGGACGAGGTGTGTCGGTTGAATACGTTTTAAGGGAAGAGGGTAGGTCGGGTGGCAGTCCGACCATTGATTATGCCGCTGAGTTGAATCCAGAGCAGTTAGAGGCGGTAACCGCGCCTCCCGGGCCGATGTTGGTGATTGCCGGCGCCGGCAGTGGCAAGACGAGAACCCTGACCTACCGGGTCGCCTGGTTGGTGGAGCAGGGGGTTCCACCGGAGCAAATCCTCCTTTTGACCTTCACGAACAAGGCTTCCAAGGAGATGTTGGCCAGGGTGGCCTCGCTTCTGCCTCACGATCTTACCCGGCTATGGGGCGGGACATTTCATCATGTGGGCAACCGGCTCTTGCGCCGGCATGCAGAAGTTGTCGGCTACAATCGGGATTACACCATTTTGGACCGGGAGGACGCGGAAGACCTGATCGCGGCAAGCCTCGGCGAAGCCGGCGTTGATCCCAAAGACAAAAGATTTCCGAAACCGGAAGTGCTGGCGGAAATCTTCAGTCTGGCGGCCAACCATCGGACCACTTGCGGGTCGATCCTGAAAAAGCAGTTTGGGTATTTTATCGAATTGGAGAGTTGGATCACCAAGGTGGGAGAAATCTATATTCGTAGGAAAAAAGACAGCGGGGCCATGGATTATGACGATCTATTGACGCTCTCCCTTCGACTGCTGGAGGAAGGAGGGGAGCTCCGGGAGCGATATCGTCAGCGTTTCCAACATGTCCTGGTGGACGAATATCAGGACACCAACCGATTGCAGTCGGACTTTGTGGATGCGATCGGCGGAGGTCACCACCAGATCATGGCGGTGGGAGATGATGCCCAGAGCATCTACTCCTGGCGGGGCGCCAAAGTGGAGCACATCCTGAGCTTTCCCGAACGCCACCCCGGCGCCCGGATGGTTCGATTGGAGACGAATTACCGAAGTGTTCCCCAAATCCTGGATCTGGCCAATCATGCCATTTCCCATAATCCCAAGCAGTTCCCAAAAAACCTGCGGTCGGTGCGCGAGGCCGGAGTGAAGCCGGCGGTGGTGGCTTTGGAGGACGGGGGCCAACAAGCGACCTTTGTGGCCCAACGAATCCTCGAACTGCATGAGGAGGGCACGAATCTGTCTGACATTGCCATCCTGTATCGGGCCCATTTTCACGCCATGGAGATGCAGTTGGAACTGACCCGTAGGAATATTCCCTACACCATCACCTCGGGCTTGAGGTTTTTTGAGCAGGCCCACATCAAGGATGTGGCGGCCCATATGCGTTTGGCCGTGAACCCCAAGGACGAGGTGGCGTTCCACCGGTTGGCCCGGTTATTGCCGGGAGTGGGGCCCAAATCCGCGAGTAAGATGTGGAACGAGGCAGCTGCCGGAAAGGCTTACGGACAAATCAAGGTGGGGGAGAAGGGGGCCAAAGGCTGGTCGCAGATGGTGGAGACGCTTCGGCAGATTGCTGGGAAGCCTCCCTGCGAGCAGGTGAAGATCGTGGTGGAGGGAAGTTACGGAGACCACGTGCGGGCAAGATACGCCAATGCGGTGAATCGCCTGGATGATCTAAGGCAGTTGGAGGATTACGCGAACGGCTTCACCAACACGGCTGATTTTCTGGCTGAGCTGGCCTTGTTGGGGAATACCGAGACCGAGGTGGCGGCAAGGGGGAATGATCATGAGGGCGAGGCGGTGAGGCTCAGTACGGTGCATCAGGCCAAGGGGTTGGAGTACGGAACTGTCTTTGTCATCATGCTTTGTGACGGACTTTTTCCCTCTTCCAGGTCCTTGGAGACGGAGGAGGGAGAGGAGGAGGAACGAAGATTGTTCTATGTGGCGGTGACCCGGGCCAAAGATGAGCTTTATTTGACGCATCCCAGATTGCGCATGGGGAAGGGAGGCGACGCATGGCAGACCCCGTCACGGTTTTTGAACGAACTCTCCAAGGAATTGGTCAATGTATGGCGGGTGAAGGGGTCGGCCGGGTTGGGCGACTGGAGTTAATCCCGGGTGGTATTCTTACTTGGGCCGACGGCTTCTGGAAAATCCACGCTGGCCATGGAGGTGGCCCGAAGAGTCGGAGCCGAAATTGTCTCACTGGATGCTTTTCAGATTTATCGCGGGATGGATATTGGAACCGCCAAACCAACGAAGAAAGAGCGGGAGGAGATCCCTCACCATTTATTGGATCTAGTGAATCCAGAAGAATCGTTCTCCTCTGCAGATTATAAACGCGCGGGAGAAAGGGTTGCTTTGGACATCCAACGAGGCAACCGAAAGGCAATCTGGGTGGGGGGAACCGGTCTATATCATCGGGTGATGACTCAGGGACTTTCCACCGCTCCGCGGACCGACAAGAAAGTCGCCGAGGAAATTGAAACGAAGGGAACCGAGGAAATGGCCGAGGAGGTTCGTCGGATCGATCCGGAGTGGGCCAAAGGGGCGGATTTACGGAACCGGAGAAGAGTGGTGCGGGCTTTGGCAGTTTGGCGACAGACCGGACGAACGATGACCGATTGGCAAAAAACGGAAACAGTTCCAGGTCTTTTGTCCGGGGCGAGGAACTATGTGCTCCTCCCGACGATGGCCAACTTGTCCGTGGCTATTCAGCAACGAGTCAGGGCCATGCTGCAAGGGGGCTGGATCGAGGAGGTTCGGGAGCTGATGAAACAAGCGCATTGGAGGGGTTCGCCAGGAAGTCGGGCCATTGGTTATGCGGAAGTGGAGAAGCTGATTCACGGTGAAATGGGTAAAGAGGAGGTCGGTACCAAAATTGTGGCGAGGACCCGGGCCTACGCGAAGCGCCAATTGACCTGGTTTCGTGGACTCACTAACGTCCAGGCTATCGAGATTGATCCCCAGCTTTCTCCCGCCCCGGGCGTGATCGAAACTCTTGTGACCGCCTTGTCCCATTGATTTATTTCGTATGATCATCTCCACCAACCGGGACCGACCTACCGAGCGGGCATTTTTAGTTGGGCTGGAGACCCATAAGTCAGGACGAATCGAGACCGGAGAATCATTGGAAGAGCTCGGTCTGTTGGTGCAAAGCGCGGGGGGGGAGGTGGCTGATCAGGCCACGCAGAAGTTAGATACCCCCGTGGCTCCCACTTATATCGGCAGCGGAAAAGCCGCGGAGCTGGCCAAGGCAGCCAAGGAAAAAAAAGCCGATACGGTGATCTTTGACGATGAGTTAAGCCCGGCCCAGGCTCGAAACCTGGAAGGAATCTTTTCCTGCAAGGTTCTGGACCGGACGCAGCTCATTCTCGACATCTTTGCTCAAAGGGCAAAATCGAAGGAAGGCAAACTGCAGATTGAGTTGGCTCAATTGGTTTACCTCTTGCCGCGATTAACGAGAATGTGGACGCATCTTTCACGGCAGTCCGGAGGAATCGGAATGAGGGGGCCGGGCGAAACGCAGTTGGAGGTGGATCGTCGGAGAGTGCAGGAGCGAATCACACGGCTGGAGCGGGATCTGGTGGAGGTTAGAAAGCATCGGACCATTCAAAGAGAAGGAAGAATGCGCCAACATTGGCCCGTGGCCGCGCTGGTGGGCTATACGAATGCCGGAAAATCCACCCTGATGAACCGGTTAACCCATTCGGAGGTGCCGGCGGAAAACCGGCTTTTTGCAACCTTGGATCCAACCATCCGGCAGTTCCGGATGCCCAATGGAGTGAGGGTTTTATTGGGAGACACGGTAGGATTTCTAAAAAAACTCCCGACGCATCTGGTGGAGTCGTTTCAATCAACGTTGGAAGAAGTGGCGTTTGCGGATGTTTTGATCCATGTGGTGGATTCCAGTCATCCTCAAAGACAGCAACAGATGAAAGCGGTGGATGATGTCCTGCGCCAGATCGGGGCAGGGGACAAACACACGTTGACGGTGTGGAACAAAGCGGATCGGCTCGAAAACCGCGCAGCCTTGGAGCGTGAGGCCTCTGGGGTCGCTCATGGGGTGGTCCTTTCCGCACAGACCGGGGAAGGGATGCCGGCTTTCTTTGCCGAACTCACGACGATGTTGGCGGCCTGGAGTATGCGCGTGCACCTTCGGGTTCCCCAAAGTGAGGGAGCCTTGCTGGCTCTGCTATCCAGGGCGGGAAGGATCCTGGAAAAAAAATACGAGGGGAACGATGTCGAGCTCACGGCGCATATCCCTCCCTTCTTGAGGGGAAAGGTGGCCCCATTTATTCTGGCCAGCCATGGGGAGGATTCGGGAACTACCATCGGGGGAGAGACCCCGGGAGCGGTTGATGACCCAAGGGCCCGAGGCCTTGGGGGCGGCGGAGCTTTTGGGAATTCTTCTGCGAACGGGGTTGCCGGGTAAATCGGCGGTCGAATTGGCCGCCGAGATTCTGGGATCCCGGGAGGGATTAGGCGGGTTAGCCAGGATCACCCCGCAGACCCTGCGGAAAGAGTTCAAGGGATTGGGTATGGCCAAGGCTTGCCAAGTGGCGGCGGCGATCGAACTGGGAAGAAGAGTGGGCGTGGCTGAAGTGTCCGGTGGAATGATGGATACCCCCGCCAAGGTGGAGGAATTGATGGGACCCGAATTAAGAAAAAAAGACCGGGAAGAGGTCTGGGTTTTGCTTCTGAATACCAAACTCAGGCTTTTGAGGAGGATTCAGGTGAGCCGGGGCTCCGTGAACGAGACGGCGGTTCAGCCCCAGGAAATTTTGCGGGAGGCGTTGGGTGCCGAGGCAGTCTATGCGCTGGTGGTGGTGCATAATCATCCTTCGGGTGATCCTGCGCCAAGTCCGGCCGATCTGGAGTTCACCCGAAAGTTAAGAGACGGGGCGAAAGTAGTGGGGGTCCTTCTCCAGGATCATGTGATTATCGGCGTCGCCCGGGAGGGGCGTTCAGGGTACTATAGTTTCAAGGAAGCCGGATATTTATGAGCAACGCCAAAGTTCATCCCACGGCTATCGTGGACAAAGAAGCCAAGATCGGATCCGGATGTGAAATCGGGCCCGGTGCGATCGTGGAGT
>Ga0214923_10009350_pt1 | contig 10223 bp, 10 predicted proteins | sample LL1510_MetaG_FD_177993 | JGI IMG/M metagenome (GOLD analysis project Ga0214923, IMG submission 177993) | Freshwater microbial communities from Lake Lanier, Atlanta, Georgia, United States - LL-1510 | ecosystem: Environmental > Aquatic > Freshwater > Lake | place: USA: Georgia | collected...
CCATAAAGAATTCTTTTGTTAATTTATGACGCATTAGTGTTGCTGAATTATTAGCTCTACCTCGTTGTGGATTTGTTTCCCACCAGTTACCTGATTTACAAGCAATCATTTCTTCATCATCTGCTGAAAATAAAGATATAAGTGCTGCACGTCTAATTCCTCCTGCTAATACTGCATCTGCAACGTGACAAACCATATCATGCACTTCAATTGCTGATAATTTGTCGCCATCTTCTTTTGCATCCAAAATTCCAGCTAATTTAATCAAACATTCTTTAAGTGGTTGTGCACCTGGAGCTTTCCCACCTGATGTAACTAAACGAGCACCTTTCGGACGAATGTCACTAAAATCAAATACAAAAGTTGATCCACCTTCAAAATAAGATTTAACAAGAGCTTTAACTGCATCTGCCCACCCTTCGATTGAATCTGCAATTAAGAATCTACGTGTACGTTTAGGATTTGGTTTACGAATTTCTGGTAATTTTTCTACATGATGTGTTTGAACTGAATATCCTACACCTGTACCGCCTAAAAGTAAAAACATTGCCTCACCAAATGCTCTGTAATCATCAATTGGTAAATACGCACAATTGTAAATTCGGTTAGGGGAGATTTCAATTGGTTTTCCACCAAATTGCAAACTACGCATTGAAGGTAATACTTTTTTTGCATAAACATATTGATATGCACTTTCAATTTCCTGTGCTAATGCAGGATATTTTTTCTGATGCATTTCTTTGTTTCTTGTAACTAATTCTTCCCATGTTTCTCGACGATTGAGTTCTGGCAGATACTTTGCATATTTCATATATACTGTTATCTCACTCAAAATTTGATTTGAAATCTCCATTCGTAAATCCTTTTAAAATGTTTATTAACTATAATTTTTTAGATAAAAAAAGGCCGGAGTATTCCATCCGTGCCTAATTTCATATAAATATGTTTTTATCCTAATTGTCCGCCCAAGTCTTTGAACTTTTGTGCTAAATTTTTCTTCATGATATTTTCGCCCGTTTTCATTACTTGAGTTGTTTGTTTACCTTGTGTGGTTTGTGGTTCAAAGAATTGAAATTGACCATTATTAGTATTGATTTTACTAGGCAGTGTAATACCATCCGGACCAAAACGATTCTTAATAACATGTCCTCTACCTGTTCCTGACATCTTATCTTCTACTTTTCGAGATAATGACATCAAGAAATCAGCAACCATTACTTTACCATATGCGCCTGCAATTTTATCAGCCTCAATAACGTCCTCCTCCAATGCCGAGCGACCTGCTTGCGAAGCTGTCCAAACAGGAATTTCATATTCTCCTGCCATACCCCGTAATTCTTCATATAATTCTTCCAACGCTTCATGTCGATCTTTTTTTGTGTTAATCTTTAACAAGTCACCATAATCTACAATTACTAGATCAGGTGTCTGTCCCATCATTATGGTTTTTTCTAAATGCGCTTTAAGTCCTAATACACTAACCGATTTAGTAGGAAAATGTTTCACTATCAATTCGCCAGTTAAACTGCGCATACGCTCTTCTACAGTGTCTTGGTGATTCTTAAGAGTCTGTGCATTAATACCTGTTAAGACCGAATCATATCGCTGTCCTACGTAGTTTTCGTTGAGCTCTAATGTATAATGTACAACTGTCTTGCCCGCTTTAAGTGCATTAGCTCCGATATTGATTAACATCCAAGATTTACCAATACCTGCAGGTGCCATTACTACTCCTAATTCTCCTGGCGCTAATCCGCCATCCATTAAATCATCAATAACGTCCCAACCCGTTGTAATAGTATGACGAGATGATTCTGCATAACGAGCCGATATATTTGCTTTGTAATTTAATCCAATATTGGTATCAGCACCAGCTTTCATGGCACTATCAATTTTGCCTTTTATTTCATCATAGTTACCCATTTTGAGTAAACTAACCGAATCCATAATTGCACGTTTGATTTCTTGATTTTTACAAAATTTTAATATTTCATCTTTTACAAAAGACAAATCATCTGACTCCATGAATCGAAACACTTCTTTGAGTTGTTCCAATACTGCAGTTTTTAAAATGTCATTGTCAATCTCCGTAACTTTAACTTTAAGTACGTCTTTTGACGGTGGCATCTTATATTCTTGAAAATGTTGCAATGTTACTTCTAACAACCAACTATTTGCATCTGATTCAAAATAATCAGGTCGTATAATATCCGCAATTTGCTGCAGGAACGATCTATCTGTAAATAATGCTGCTATTGTTTTTACTTGAAATCCGTAACCATAGGTTGAAAGCGTATCTGTCATATAACCATTATAATAAAAACAATGTTAAATTCAAATTATTTTTGTGTTTGTTTTGCGAAAGCATTTAATGATAACCAAGTATTGTTTAACCAATCTGGTAAATTCTTCATTATTGCCCACATTTTATCTTCATAAAAAAGACGTTGAAATTCTGCACGATTCAATTCAGTAACGGGCTGTTCCATGATGCCTCTAATCTTGGTTGCAGTTTGGGCAGGAATATCTAGTAGTTTGATATTCATTAATTGATAATTTTGATGCAAAACACCTTCCGCATCTAAAATCTTTTGCCATGATTTAGACTCTTTTAACAAGTCTTTGCTTTTTGTTATTAGTGCATCAACTGTAAATGGTGCAGGTTGTGATAATTCTGGAATTAGTTTTAAAATAGTCTTTGGGCCTATTCCATTCACACCAGGAATGTTATCCGATGCATCTCCCGTAAATGAACGATACACAACCATGTTGGCAGGATGTATTCCAAACTCTTCTATTACAGCTTCAGTGTCATACATTTTCTTTTTGATAGGAGACCATACTTGAATTCTTTCATCAACTAATTGGTAAAAGTCTCGGTCCGTTGAAACTACGGTAATCTTCTTACATTCCGTTTCATACATTTGAGCTATGTATGCAATTGCATCATCTGCTTCAATACCATCTATTGCCATAAATGTAACCGGCAAACAATCTAAGTATGAAACTAATCTGCTAAATTGATGTCGCATTGATTCTTGTTCATCTTCAATTGAAGTGTCGTGATGATCGTGACGTCGCAGTTTGGTTTTATTGGCTCGATTACCTTTATAATCACCGTAAATCTTTCTGCGTCGAGCATTACCACCTTTACCATCAAATACAATTATCAATCTGCTTGGCCGGAAATCTCTAACAATTTTACCTACTGAATATAAAAATCCAGTAATGCCACCGATGTGGTCTCCATCCTCGTTATACGCCGGCGTTGCTCCGAAACTCCGAATAAAGGTGTTCAACCCGTCCACCACCATGAGATGATCATTAGGGGCAGACGGATTTGAACCTTTTTCTTGTTGTAACTGTTTGAATAATTCTTGATATTTATTCTTCATCATAAACTTCATCAGTGATTATTACATCATCGATTCCGCCATCAATACCTGCTTGATATTTGAAGATATAAGCATCGCAAATTCTTTGATATAACCGTTCTTTTACTTCTGGTAATGCAATTACCTTGTCCATAAAATTCTTTGATTGGAACTTGATTTCGCCAAAGCTTTCACCTGTTGCAATATCAACATCTTCCAATGTGTAATGTGCTCCAGATTGTTTAACTAAATCAAATTTCTTCATGGTTTCTAACCAACCACCATAATTGTCAATTCCGGAATCATAATAGATTTCATAATTAACTTTGCGGTGTGGTGGCCCCATTCGATTCTTAACAACTTGTACTTCTGTTTTGCTTCCTACAACTTGTTCAACGCCATTTATTTTGGCTTTGATCATACCTGTATTCTTCAAACGAAGTCTAACCGAAGCATGAAATGGAATTGCTTTACCACCTGCAGTTGTCCATTGGTCTCCAAATGATACACCCATTTTGGTACGTAACTGATTGGTAAATATCAAGCAAATTCTTTCTCGTGCAATCCAATTGGTAACTTTACGCATTGCTTTGGATAAGATAATAGACTTACTTGTTGCATAACCATCTTTATCATATTCGGCAGACATTTCAATTTTTGTTGAAGCACCCATTATTGAATCTACAATAATTGTTACTAAACGATCTTTGTCTGATTTTCTAACTTGTTCTACAATAGTTTCAATTGTTTCAAAAATTTCTTCAACCGTCTCTAAAGGAACATATAACATGTTTTTTAAATCAACTCCGATAGCCGTTAAAAACTCACTACTAGTTGCTGCTTCTGTATCAATATAAACTGCTAATCCGCCTTTCTTTTGCGTTTCTGCTAAAGTATGTGATGCTAATAATGATTTACCAGAAGCTTCAAGTCCCGTAATTTCTGTTATTCTGCCTACCGGGAAACCTCCGTGCGGACGATTTGAAATTGCTAAATCTAATGAATCACAACCAGATGAAATCCATTCTTTAACATTGCTAGGAGAATCATCATCGCCGGCTAAAAAGAAAGCAGTTTTTAACGATTGCCCTTTGAATTGTTTGTTGATTGATTCTGCAAGGGTGTTTGCTAAGCTGTCCTCGATTTCCAGTTTACTTTTACTTTTTGCCATTTATAACTCCTTCTTAAGAATTGAATAGATCATCAAATGCAGATGATACATCTGTTTGTTTAGTTGCCACAGGTTTTGCTGCTTTTGCGGGAGCTGGTGCTTGTGTTGGAGCATCATCTTCTTCTTCATCTTCAACATCAGAATCTGCATTTTCTGGATTCATCCACTCTGCTAATGCTTTTTCTAATTCATCATAAGTTGGCTCTGGAAATAAATCAGTAATCTGTGGTTGATTCATGATTTTTTGTGCAATCTCTTTGTCTTCAGTTGCTGCTTGAGTATTTGGTTTAACTCGAATTGCAGTCTTAGGATATGCTCCGCCTTCTGCTGGTGTGAATTCTACATCAATATCACGTCCATTCATTAGGTCTGTAATATCACCATAATCTGGATCTGAAATTATTGAAAGCAATTCTGTGTAAATTGTTTTACCGAATCCCCAAAACTTAACTCCTTCTGATTCTTTACCACGAATGATAATTGGAACATAGGTTCTCATTTTAGGTTCAATCTTACGACCCATTAGCCATTCGTCTTTGTCACCGGTCTTTTTAAGTTTTTCTGCAAATTCTACAATTGGATCTGCATTGCCAAATGTGATTGGCGACAACATGGATTTCTTACCGATGTCATAATGAAAATACAATTCTAGAAATGGATTGTCTTTGCGGTGGACGTAAGGAACGATTCTAATTCTCGTTTTGCCTGCTTCGGGCTTCCACAAATTTTGTTTTTTGTCATCAGCTTTGTTTAACTGATTAAGTTTCGCTTTGATAGCGTCAAGGTTAAGTGCCATAAGTACTCCTTAATTAATAAATGGTTAATAAAATATAAAAATATAATTACAATATAAGTAATTAATTCGTTAATTCAAAGTTAATTGTTAAGTATTTTTTTGAAAAGTATTTAGTTAAAAAATACCTTTAGACTTTTGCCATGGATAAACGCGGTATCCATAACTACTAGTATCACCAGCATCAATTGATTTTGCATGTTTCAATAAGTGACCTAATTCGCTTTGTAACCTACTAAGCGTACCTCTCCATGACGTAGATGTTTTTGAATATGGATAAAGTTCAAAAAATGCTTGAAGGAAACTTCCTGAGCTATGTTCGTTTTTATCTTTGTATATAGATAATAAATCTTGAATATCAGTTTTAAATTCAGTCATATCAACACGTTTAGGCTTTATCATAGAATAGTATTGTTCAATAGAGCGAATTGTATCGTCTTGGTGTGCTTGATCAGCTTCTGAATCTAACATAGAAAGTTCACCTTTTTGGCCTAGTGTTTGATAGTCACTTTCGTTTAGATTTTTGGTACCAAAACGTTGCATATTTTCTGCTAAGATGTTTTTTAATTTAATCACGTCTGTTCCTATTATATATAAATATATGTTTTTTAGGATATATAATCATAAATTACTTGATCATTTATTCCATGTTTTCTTGCAAGGGTGTCATCTTGTATTTCTACATTTTGAATATCACCATCTTCATCAAAGGTAACGGTAAAATCAATAGTAGCAGATCCTACTTTTAATTCACAATCAAATTTAATATCAGATACTAAACGTGTTTGATCATATGCACCTGTTGGATCATTTTCGCTTTCAATTGCTTGTTTGATGTCAGATATCATATCTTGAAAATCGCTTTTATCAGCTGCAGATCCACCTTGATATGTTACATACACCATTCCTCCAATATTTTTATCATATTCGGCACTATTAATAACAAGTTGAAAATTATTAGGATTTGCTTGTATGTTACCAGTTTTTGGATCGCGATTTGCACCCGAATCAAATCCTAATTTATTTTCCAAATCTTGTAAATTAGTTTCATTCAAATTCTTAGTACCAAAACGAAGCATATTTTCTGCTAAGATGTTTTTTAATTTAATCATGTCTGTTCCTATATAAGTAAAGTAAGATAAATATCTAACATACTTAATTTAATTAAAATTTAATTTATACTGTTTTAAAAATCTGTCTTCTATTGAATAGCCTTGATCATTGACTGCATTTAAGATATCATCATATGCATCATCATCATCATCAACATATTTACCGTTCAAGTAAATGGTTGTCATTCCATCGCTAGTTTCTAATTTAAATAACTTGCCATTATAAGTACCGGTAACTTCTCTATCCATTCCGCTAACAATTCCTCGAACGATTGTGATATTTGTTGCATCGCCGCCTGACATTGCTAAGGCAGTTATATTATCTGGTAGATCGGCATTAAATGAACCCCAAATACTTTTAAGTTTTCCGCCTATATGTTTTGATAATGTTTTTTCTAAAGTAGTATGAATTTTGTTTCTAATTTTATTTCTACTAAAAGGCTCTGTAGGAAGATTCCATTTGCTATTATCGAAATATGCTATAGTAGTTACGTCGTTTAAATTTGCACGTGTAGCTAACTTCCCGTTTAATGAATCTGGACTATCAGTGCGATTGAATCCATATTTCTTTAATATTGGGTCATTTGCAAGAAATGAATTTTCTGTATCATCTGGATAACCGTTATTGTTTTGATCAGAATCTTCATTCAAATTCTTATTAAATTGTTGCATAATTTCAGCTAGAATGTTTTTTAACTTTATCATTTAGTATCTCCTACTATATATAAATATTAACGCCATGTAATTTTCTTCAAGAAAACCAATGGAATTATGCGGTATCCTGCCTCATCGGTTAGGATAAAAGAATTTTCATACATCGTCCAATCCAATTGGTAAGTTTTGTCTAACACGCCGTTGTTTACCACACGAATTATCTCGTTCAATGCGTTTACCGTATACAATGTGTTTGTTTCTTTTTTTCGATGTATGCTTATTGTATTTTGTCCTCTTTGTGTTCCGGCATCTGCATTGTAAGTGCAATACAAATTGTCTGTGGCTTCTGCATTTGAAAACACAAAGATTCGTTGTTCTGGTATGGTATAACTTTGTTGTATGTAATCTGATACTATGTTTAAATCTGATTTATGTGCAAATGTGCAAAGTAGTTGTGTTTTCACTCTTCCTCATTCCTTACGATTGTTGTTGTATAAATTCATATTTTGGATATGCAGATTTTAATCCAAATATCCACATATTTTGTGATAATGAAATAATTGCCCAATCATTTGATGTTGTTGCAAAAGGTATTCCCGGGCGGTTTGTATCATATGCAATAAGTCCTAGTATTTCGGCAAAAAACTTATTTTTAATGTTATCAAATTCTTCAATTATATTATTTGGATTTGCTATAAATGAACTACTCTTAATTCGGCTGAACCAAATCACTGCATTTGAGTTTTCAGATTCTACTGGTTCTCCAATATGTATTGCTACTCGATCATCGCTACCAGCTGATAACTTGATTTTATTAAAATCATCTTCAGTAATCCAATATGATGATTTTGAATTTCCTGTTTGCACAGTTAATCTAGTATCTTGTATATCAGAATCAAATTCGGTTTCCCAAAATACGTCATGCATGAGTTTAAATGCACTAAATATTTGTTGCCAACCAGAATCGTAACTAATTTCTCGACCTTCTTGTACTTTTGTTATTAATGGAACAAAAATTGAATCTAAAATTTTCAAAAAGGAACGCAATCGATCATGCGATGTTGGCTCAACAACATGTTTAAGTGATTCAAATGCATCAGGCATTTCAGTATACGGAATAACTACGTCTGCATAAAAGTCTCGTAACTTTGAAAGTAAGTCACCTTGTTGGGGCATGCCTGCCTTACCTGGACGAAATGTTTTTCCTTCTGGTTCTTTACCTAATACGCCTTTAGTGGTCATTTTTGCGGCTTTGCCAATTTCTTTTACTTCCCATTGACCACCAGACATTACGATATCATGAAATGCAGTACCACCTGGACGAGAATCTGCAACGGCTAATAAAACTTGAACTTCGCCTCGGCCCATTCCGGCTGCAGCTTTACCTGTTGGTAAAATATGGAAAAATTTAACAAATGATTTATATCCGCCGTCAATAAATGTTTGAATGGTATGTTTTCTGTAATTTTTGTTAAACTGTGATTTTTCTTCAGGAGTTAAATCGTTATATATCGTTTGAATTTGATTTACAAGATCCTCTGGTAATTCTAGTTTATTAAAATCTATTATATCATCATCTGCTTCATTTAATCCTTGAGCTCGATTAATAACATTGCGAGCTTCTAAAGGAGTTAAATCAGTCATTTCTAAAATAACATGATACAACAACTCATAATCTTTAGATTGAGTTGGATATCCTTTTGGTAATCTGTAACTCCATTCTGTTAATATTGAATCTATGGTCATAGAGATATAGTTTTCATTTTATCATAAATATCGCCAACTTTCGTTTTAACAGGAAAATTGCCTTGTTCTAACACGTTTTTAATTTGAGGCAACAATGTTTTTGCTTCGGAAATTTCCACATCAAATAAAATACTGTCGTATGTATATAAAATCATACAACTAGTTGCATCTTGTAATACATCTTGTACTTGCCGTAATTTTTGTACGGATACTTCAGATTCCGTTGCCTGCAAATAATAATTAAACAATTTGTTTGCAGTCATTGATTGCAAAGTATCTGCACTTAATCTACGTTTGAATATAGGTGTTTCTATGTAGCGTTTAGATTTCCATTTTGCCCATAACTCATATATGAATGCATTTACTTTTTCAAAAAATGGTATTGTGAGAAATTCTCGGTCAATGCCTCCGTATAGTAATCGAAAAGTTATTGCTTTGCTTTCTTCACGCTGTGTATCTGATAATTCTGTAGTATCAAAATAGAATCGTCCCAAGTAATCATGTATTGATGATGTGGGCAATGGATATCCAACCAATCTGGCAATCAATCTAACGTGATATGAGTCAAAGTCCATTTCTACCAATGCACCTTGTTCGAAACGACTACAAAATGCTGCTCTAGTACCATCTTCTTTGTGCATTGCTGCAAAATTGAATCCTCGAAATGCATTGCTAGGACGACCCGTTACGGTATGATAATTGTATTGTGAATAAACACGCCCTTCATGTATTAACTCCGGCAATCGAAATGCATCAGTGACTGCTAACCCGGCAGATTCTATTGCAGCAAATACCTCCGGATACATGACATTGAATTGCATATATGATTGTGAACGTTCTGCATTTACACACATTGGCCAAGCATAGTGCCGAATCTTTTGACACATTGCTAGGTGTTGTTGCAAAGGAATGATTGCATTGACCTGAGGAAGAGTTTGATGTCGACGCCAATAAAATGTATGAGCTGCAGTTGGATAATGAGATTCATCATATGCCTCACCATACGTATACCACCATAAAGTCTTTACATCCCATACAGCCCTATTACCTCCCGTTTGTAACCATTGCTTCTTGTCGTGGATAAAGATATTCTCTAATGCTAATAGTTCTGGCACAAGTTCTGTAAAGCCCCGGATTTGTTCAGTATGTCGTATTGGAATAATTCTTTCTACATCATCTTCCGTATAAATATATACAGCACATAACGGATTATGTGATACATGATGGATAGGGTTAGAATATATAGGTACAAGCAATGCACGTTTATTGTTTGTTGCTTGTATTGCCGTTTGCGCATCTTCTATACAATCCACTATCATTAATGGTAATATAAGAAAATTTTTGCTTAATTCAAACCGTTGATGTCTATACTA
>Ga0214923_10009353_pt1 | contig 10221 bp, 8 predicted proteins | sample LL1510_MetaG_FD_177993 | JGI IMG/M metagenome (GOLD analysis project Ga0214923, IMG submission 177993) | Freshwater microbial communities from Lake Lanier, Atlanta, Georgia, United States - LL-1510 | ecosystem: Environmental > Aquatic > Freshwater > Lake | place: USA: Georgia | collected 2015-10-15
CCTGGCTCTTCTTTGATTGTGCGCGAGGTCGCAAGCCTTCGGCACTCGGTGCGTGCATCGGCGCAGTTGTAGGACTCGTCGCTATCACTCCGGCAGCTGGCTTTGTTTCCGTGGGTGCTAGTGTATTCATCGGATGTGTAGCTAGCGTAGTGAGTAATGTGGCCGTGCATCTTCGTGCCAAAAGTAGCATTGATGACACATTAGATGTGTTCCCATGCCACGGAGTAGGGGGGATTATTGGAATGATTCTCACCGCGGTATTTGCCGACAAAGTCGGTTTGATCTACGGGGAGACTGAGACTTTTATTCATCATATTTATGCCCTTGGAATCGTCACAGCATTTGTGCTGATTGGATCATATGGTTTGTATGTAATTTGCGATCGATCAATTCCGGTCCGAGTGAGCGATGCTGAGGAAGATTTAGGGCTCGATCTAAGTCAACACGGGGAGAGTCTCGATGACCTGGGCGCTGCATCGCTGAAGCAAGGAGAGCCAACACCGAAATATCTTGGTACATCAGTGGACGCAACTTTTGCTCGGGAGATCTTCAGCGTTGGTCACATTCTCCGTACTGGAGGATAAGGGACCCTACAGTATTACAGCGGGGGCTTTATTCGCTAGGGGGTGCTCGGACGACGCGGGGGTCTGATCAGCGATAGGACAATCGAGCCAACGATTAGGCCCATTACTACCAAAAGAGAGATCTCTGTCGGAACTTTCAGGTGCAATAAGTGGTCAAAGAAGGCCATCTTTGCGCCGATAAAGATTAAAACAAACGACAATCCAACGCTGAGGTAATGAAAGCGGGATATAAACGCGGCCAACAAGAAATATAATGCCCGAAGATCTATCACCGCAAAGATATTAGATGTGAAAACAACTAATGGCTCTTTGGTCAGTCCAAAAATGGCTGGTACTGAATCAAAAGCGAACATAACGTCGGTGATCTCAATAAATAATAGGGTCACAAATAAAGGAGTAACCATCCACCGACCCGAAACCTTCGTAAAAAACCTCTCTCCCTCCATATTTTTGGAAACTGGAAGATATCGATTGAGAAATCGCAGGGTGCGGTTATGCTGTGGATCGATCTCGGGCTCTTTACCCTTCAAAACCTCAAATCCCTGATAGATGAGAAAAAGACCGAAGAGGATTACTACCCATTCAATATCCATTACTACAGCCCCGGCCGCGATGAAGAGTGCCCGAAGTACTATGGCGCCGAACAAACCGTAAAACAGAACTCGATGTTGGTATTGAGAGGGTACTGAGAAGAATCGAAAGATGACGAGAAAAACAAAGAGATTGTCCACTGCCAAAGACTTCTCAACGAGGTATCCAGAGAGGAACTCAAGCGCGGTTTGCAGGGCCACGGCTTCAGCGGTCAGACCACGAGCCGTGGTTATTGACGGCTCATGAGCCGCATGCCACCACGTAAATGCATATAAGACCACGTTAAAAAGAAGCGCTAAGCCAAACCAACTGAGCGCTGTAATCGAGGCGTCTCGAATGGAAACGTTCCTCTGTGTGCTACTACGACCCTGGATTGAAATCCACAAAACTGCACCAATGCCAATTGAGAAGAGGAGGTAAACCGGCCAAAAAGCCGGAAAAGGGAAGATGTGTGGGGTTGTGGTCATGAAGTACTCGCCTGGAGGCTCTCCAGCAGCAAAGATCCGATCGTCGCCATTGTAAAAGCTGAATTCCCCTCAGCTTTATTGTTTGCGGTGACGAATGCCCTTTTACCCGTGGAGATGGCACGTTTACAGAACGCTACCACATCAGCTCTCATCTGGGCATTAGGTTCAAGCACTTTATCGTATGGCTCAAATCTATTTTCCGCGCCTCCATATGTTACACCGAGCGGCGTCAAGAGTCTCGCCACAAAAAAATCTGCTTGTAGACCCCCTGCTCTGGCGGCACTCTGCATTTGTTCTCGCAAGGTCGGCATTGAGTTCCAATGATTGAAGCAGTGAGTCGCTCGTGCCTCATTTAACGCATCAAAGTAGGATTGTCGGAGAAGCTCACCGTTTCGAACTTCAACGCCATATTCAAAATCATTCGGTAATGCCAACAAAAACTCCGCTAAACGAGTTATGAACTCTTCATACGACATACTACTGGGAGAGAATGGTGCAAATTGAAAGATCAATGGGCCTGTTCGCTCTCGAACAAAAGGGTCGAGATATGCCGATAAGACTCTATCTTTAAACAATTCCGTATTTAAAAAATCGGGATTCCTCTGGCCGGCTTGGCTTCCGTATCGAGTGTGTTTCGGGTATGAGTGAATTGTTATTCGCTCCCAAACTTTTGAAACCCAGCGAAAGTCCGACGGCACCTGGCCGGCGTAGCACCGAAGGGTTGCTGCGGAGGGTGATTTGTAGAACAAACTGTCGATACAGGCAGTACGGAACCAGGGTATCTGGGCGTATTCCTCCAAACATCGCTGGGAAAAATCGCGCTCGCTAGAATACTCACGTCGATACACGACACCTCGCCAACCAGGAAAAGTCCATGTGCTGGTCCCTAGATAGATATTAGTGGGTAGAACTTGCCGAGGGAGGCGCCATAGGGCAGCAGAGTCAATCGTATCTTGAAAGGGTAGGTTCATGGCAGTGCCACAGTAAATTACAAGATGATCACAACTTTTGTGACTACAATACTATAGCATGAGCAACGTTTGCCGCGAGATGTCTATGCTATCGGCGAATAGCTATCCTCGTGTCAGAACGATCTCAACATGCCTTGATGGATCTATCTTTCCTGGCAATGCCTCTGCAGGTTTTGGGTCCGACGTTTCTGCCGGCTCGGTGGGGCTGGTCGATGGTTTTATTGAAGTTGTATCCGCCAGCCGCTGCCTCCTCTTCAAATCCTCTTCGTGAAGGAATGAGCGAAGATCAATCTCTGTAAGCGGAACATGGCTTCCTGCTGAAGAGCCGAACCGTGGCTCGCTTGGTCCGATCCATACTTTTATATTTGAGGTATCAATTGAAGCATCGCTGCGTTTCCTATCCGTTATCCACTGTGAGAGTGCCTCGGCAAGAGCAGCCTGGGCGGTATCATTTCTAGGGACTGTAATCACCACCAGATTGTTTTTTTGTGTGGCTGATTGAATGGTCGCGAGTAAATCGCACGTACTCACCGTATCTGACAAGGAATGTGCATCAGTAGCAACAAGCTCTGTTACCCCGAAATGGTGCTGCTTAGCCTTGCTTACGTCGAGGTGCGCGCTGATCCATCTTTCGGCAGAGGCTATCGAGGGCACGGGATCTCTCAAATATGCTTGAAACGAGTGACTTGCCCGAACGGCCTCCTGCATATCGACCATCATCATCCCCAAAGGCTTACTTTGATTGTCACGGAGGAACCTTTGAATGGCTTCTTGCTCTTTCTTAATTACACTTGCTTGAGGATCTGTCGTTGCAGGCTCCGGAAAAACCAATCGTATTTGAGTGCCATGAGCTGCTTGAAGATCTCCCAGTATGCGGGGAACCTGCAGCCAATTAGAGACTTCGTACGCCGTCATGAGCCCTTGAGGTCCATGAGCTTCGCCTCGGCGAGATCCTGCCTCTCTGTCTCGATTGGCCCAGTAGGGATCAAGAACAGCCGATTTGCAGGGCTCTATCTTGGGCGGCGCAGGAGCGGTTGACGCATGTACCATAGAGCCTCTGTACAAGGTAATAGTATTCCGGCCGAGAGTGTAACAGCTCGGAGGTCGTTATTCAAAAAAAAGGCGCTCTGACTCCAACTTTCACGAAGTTCGTTATAGTTCGAATCTGCCTGAAATAGCTTGACGATGCGCCCGCCGGGGCAATGGCCCCGTCACTCGACTAGAACTTTCTAGTCCCGTACTATCAAACTGATTGACGGCAAACTGATTGACGGCAACCTTATTGACCGCACCTTGAATTACGAGAAAGGAAATGAATGATATGAGCTATCATCAAAGCGACTCTCGCAACAATCGACCCTCACTAATTGCAGAGGCTCGCAAACGAATGGAAGACGCCCGCCTTCCCGCCGTAGTCATCAATAACTTCGAGCGTCTTCTTAAAAAGGTGGTTGAGGGAGACACCGGAATTATTCCAGAAGATTCCATCGAATCGGCGGGTGCAGTTGATTCTTTGGCAAGCATCAAGGGTAACGCCACGTTCACCCGTCTCGGAACGGCCGCGCTCAACCAACTCGCTGTGGTACGCCTCAATGGTGGCCTTGGAACCTCGATGGGATTGAGCGGAGCTAAATCTCTTTTACCGGTGCGAGGTGGGCTAACTTTTAATGATGTCATGATAGGACAACTGCGGTCACTTCGCAGAGATGTTGGCGTCACTATACCTTTTATTCACATGACTAGTTTCAGCACTGATACAGACATACGGTCAGTTATGGCGTCTACTACTGACCTCACAGTGCCAGGCTTACCACCGGTGTTTCAGCAACATAAGCATCCGAAGATATATGCCGGCTCATTCCTTCCCGCTCAAGAATCGGATGATGAATTGAATTGGAATCCGCCAGGACACGGCGATATATACGCGGCCCTGATCGCATCTGGGGTCGCTACCCGATTACTGGCCCAGGGTAAGCGGTACATGTTTGTCGCAAACTCTGACAACCTGGGTGCGACGGTTGATCCTACTATTTTAGGATACATGATCTCCGCAAACTGTCCCTTTTTGATGGAGACCTGCTTGCGAACGGAAAACCACTCCAAGGGTGGTCACTTGGCCAGGGATATTACCTCCGGTCGACTCTTGCTGCGCGAGGTTGCACAAGCTCCTCGGACCCTGTCGGGCCAGCCGATTCCTGAGTTCTCAGATATTCAAAAATACAATCAATTTAACACCAATAACATCTGGCTCGATCTGCAAGCCGTTGTTGATGTCGCAAACACGAATGGGGGATGCATACCATTACCTCTGATCAGCAACATAAAAACAGTCAATCCGCGGGACAAAACTAGTCAAAGAGTGATTCAGATTGAATCCGCCATGGGTGCTGCCATTCAAGTGTTTGCAGGGGCAAGAGCGCTGCAGGTTGGTCTTGATCGATTCATGCCAGTGAAGACGACCAACGATCTTATGTTAACCTGCTCGGATGTATTCGAGCTAACACCGGAATTCCACCTGATCGATAATCCTGAGAGAGGTCATCTAGCACCGCCCTCAATTAACCTCGACAACAAGTATTTTGGGATGATCCAGGATTTTTCTGATCGCGTGAAGGTTGTCCCGTCGTTAAGGCACGCTACGAATCTTACGGTAGTAGGCGATGTGGTTTTTGCTGCGCCGCTCGAGATTATTGGCAACGTTACGATCCTTGGAGATCCGACGGGACAACGACATATTCCTCCTCATATCCAGAGACTTGAGAATACTCAGTTAACGCTTGGCCAGCTTGTATAACTACGATGACTGAATTTTTTGCTCTTGCTCAGAGGGAATAGAGATAATGTTGCCGCATTTCGCCGACATCTGACGGTGGGGATTAGGTCGCTGACCAATAGCTATCTCGCTAGTAGTCGTTGTATTTTCCCTGCGCTCACGCAAATTGGCTTCGATGTAGTAGTTGTCAATGCTCCGGACAAACTAGACCCTAACGCGGAACGACTTCTCTCCACAGCTTCCAGCTCCCGACTTTCACCTCAGTTGGAACTTCTTCTATTCTCTCAGCAAAGTTGCCCCAGTACTCGTCAGGTGGCTTGCCTTGAATGATGAAGAGAGCGGGTTTTTTTGCCGCGTTATCGGCCCGTTCTGCAGCAGCGATTGCTCTTGCATCGCCCACATCCGCGTAGATGAGGCTTTGGTCATTCGGTCCATACACGAGTTTGGTGTAATAAATCCCCCATGAACCGATAATCATAAAGTGCGATTTAGCAAACTTCCTGTTGATCTCCTCATTGAGATCGATCAGACGCCGATCAAAACTCTCGTTTAAAGGCTTTAGCTGCGCGAGCTTAGTGTAGAGTCTCACGTTGATTATCGCAAAACACAGCAATAGAAACATTTGAAGCCTGCTCATACCTCGCCTTGGAATCTGCGAGAATATGGCGAGGATAAGAAGAGGAAAGATAGGGATGAGGTGATGCATACCCCAGCTGTTCGATATACCTGAAATTGACGCAATACCTCCTAAAAATGCGGTGATACACGCGATACTAAACAAATTGTAACGGCTCGCCCTTGGTGTGCGCCAGTTCGATATCAAAAGCGTTATTACTACCATAAAGAGCCCTAGCCCCTCGGCACTAGAATCTATATCGACATCGTGTTCTACATGCGCCGCTAAGAGTGGGTTAGCAAAATACTTCGATAAGTCATGATGGAAATGATTCCATGCCTTGACAAGAAAAGGGGTTTGCCCAGCCGCCGACCTGCTCGCGGAATCAAGGATTAAACTATAGAGTGGGCTTCCGCCCCGGTCGATTGCAGAGAACCAAAGAAATGCCCCGGTGACAAAAATGCCTATGATCCATGCGCCCTGCCACATAAATGTCGAACGCCGAAGTCTCCAGGCAATACGAAATCCAAATACACTGATACATGCGGCCTGCATCAGAAGATATGCAGGAAAGTATGCCACATTGTTTAAGCGAAACCAGAGAATCGCTACATTGGTGATGCCAACTGATGTAGCCATCCACCATGAATATCGCCGATTAGATATTAGCCCCTCCATCCAACGCTTGTGCAGAAGGACCAGGAAGAAGATTGCTGTGGTGCACAGGCTTAGCTGGCCCACGTCCAATAGATGCTGAAGGACATACGGCATAAAGACAAACAGTAACGGCAGAACTAAAAGCAAAGATTGTCCAAAAATTCGACAAATTAAGATACCTTGCACGCCGACCAGAAAAACGCCGAAAAATCGGGCCGAGCTTGGAGAATTCCATATCCAGTACAACGGTGAGTAAAATAACCCCTGTATGCTGCCCACGTATGGATACGTGCGTAGCGGAAGAAAGAATGGTTTAGGCGTAAGCCACGGAAGTAGTGCAAGATCGTACACTCCACAAGCTTCCCTCCCGCGATTCCACATATTTGAAAAAGGCTGAGTCTGGCAGGCAAGGGCGTGATAGACGAGAAATTCGTCCATGGTATACGAAACAAAAGTCGAAAGGAGCCAAGAGAATGACAGAGCCACCAGGACGACGACACTCAAAGCAAATGGGAGTGTCTCACTGGATGGCTTTCTTGGCAGTATCATGTGACTATTTTTTTCGTATATTCGCCCCCGGACAGACGTAGTGTCTACCAACCAGGTTTATCAACTGGTACAGCTGTAGAGGGACCTTCTTACTCCTGTCAGCACTTTTAATTGGAGGTGTTCAAGACGTCAGCAAAAGAATATGCTCTAAAAGGAACTTTTCACCAGTAAGAATGTAATTTTTCGCTCTTTCTCCGAGGGCAAAGAGATTGAAACACTGCGGATTTCACAAAAAGGGGGCCCCAGCCGCGCACACCAATGCTACGCGGGACAGAGAAATTCTGATGAAAGATTCTTCCATAAGCATATCACGAGCGGCGGCTCTCGATTCGGCGCGTGTTGAATTTGAGGTAGCACATCTTGTGCATGTGTATCTTCCGAGCGCAGGAGTTCAGATAAATAGACACCTCCACGACTGTTGGCAGATACTGCTCACGTTCTTCCTTCTTAATCAACGCAGCGAGGTAGAGTTTCAGCCACTTTCCCTTCACGAGAAACTAGATCAAATTTCTGCCGAGAAAAGGAGGGTATTGCAAGATATTCTTGGTGATACGTGGCGAGACAAGCTTGAAGTGTTTCTGAATACGCCGACCAACCCGGAGTTTAGTACCGAAATGTTAGCGGCAACAGGGAAGATAATAGCGGCGATCACAAGGAACCTTGACGGTGAATCAGGGATTATTTTTTTCAGATTTACCGATGGGCGATTCCGCTAGTAGCGCCTATTATTTTCATTTTAATCTTTCTTTACCTGGGAAGGGACTGGAGGGCGGCTTCTCCTGAATCTAGGATACAATTTTCTCTTAATTCCGATCAATTTGAGGTCCTGCAATCAGCGCAAGCGTGGGGCTCCTTGCAGTTTGGCTCATCAGTGGTCGGAAAGCCCCTCGTCATTAATGGCAAGAAGTACGACAAGGGACTTGGGACGCACGCTCGATCCTCAATAGAGATCAAAGTGAGCGACGGTGCCAAGCAGTTTCATGGAGCCTGCGGTGTGGATGTTGGTGGCTGTCCGAAGGGGACTGTGAGTTGTGCTATTTACGCCGGCACCAAGGTTCTGTTTGAAAGTGGAACTCTGCGGTTTAATGAGCCCGCTAAGGAATTCATGGTTCCAGTCGATGGTGGAAGCATCCTCACTCTGCTTGTTCTTGATGGTGGCGACGGAGGTTTGTGTGACCACGCGGATTGGGTTAATTTGCGAGTCAGCTCGCGGTAAGTAGTAAGCTTTTTCTGAATGTATTCCTCTATCGGCAACATTGTAGCCCGTCACCGAGTCTTAGTCGCTGCTCTCATTGCACTAATTTTCGTAATAGGGAGAACCGCTTGGATTACTGATGACGCATACATTACCTTTCGAGTGGTAGACAACTTTATTCATGGATACGGGATACGGTGGAACTTGATTGAAAGAGGGCACGTTTTTACCCACCCTCTCTGGTTTTTTCTTGTATCTATACTCTATCTGTTCACGACTGAGATGTACTATTCAGTGCTCGCTTTATCCATGGGTCTATCCGGTGCCGCTTTTCTCATCGTTCCGCTCTTCATCTTTCGCTCTCAACAGACCGCTCTGGTTTGGTTCGCTTGCACGCTGAGCTCAAAAGTCTTGATAGATTTCTCTACCTCAGGGTTGGAGACCCCTCTTAACTTGCTCTTGGTATCGGCGATAATGGCTACTCTGGTTTCTGCTCGAGGTTTCGAGAGAGGAAAGCTGGGGATCGTAGCCTGTGGGCTTATATGTTTCAACAGGCTGGATACTGCTCTCCTCATCGCACCAATCCTCTCGGTCTTTCTATGGTTTCACAGGAAGCGAAGGAATGTTTGGTATTGGACGTTGATCTCGTTTTTACCAACCATCGCGTGGGCACTTTTCTCAGTTTGGTACTTTGGAGGCCCATTTCCTGTCACAGCTCTCGCAAAGATTGATCTCGATCTGTCAAACTGGCAGAGGATCTACAAAGGATTAGTTTATACCAATCTCTGGGTACGAAATGATTTTGTTTCTTTCGGGTTGCTGATATTTGGTCTGACCGGTCTCTTGGTCTCTCGCTCGGTATGGTGTGCGGCGTGGGCAATAGGGATTGGCCTCTCATGCTTATATGTGTTGTGGGTCGGTGGCGATTTCATGCTTGGGCGATTCTACACCCTTCCCGTATTCGCTTCTCTGTATGGAATCATGTTACTCTCGAGCCGCGCGCGAATTCGTCCCGCTATTGTCGGGGTGTGTATACTCGCTGTGAGCGTTGCAGGCGATCGAGCACCGCTAAGAGCGGCCACGGATCTTACTAATGCCAGGCCGTCTGTAGATGGTGGCGATGGCATTCTGGTGGATGAAAGGCTTTTCTACTTTGCACATGCTGGATTCCGCAATCGTCTTGGCCGGACAGCTCAGGACCTTTCTATCCCGCACACAAGCTGTACAGACAAAGAGGAGCGGGTGATGGTCAGCGGAAATGTTGGATACCTTGGTTGGAACTCTTGCAGAACTAGAATCATCGTGGATCCAACCGCCATAACCAGCCCGTTCTTAGCGCGGCTACGCCCTGAGCCTGGATACACACGCGCCGGGCACCTCTATCGTAGAATTCCGAATGGCTATCTGGATGCGCTTAAATCAGGAACTCCACTACCGGACCCTCGGCTGCAAAGGTACTATAAAATCATTCAGTTTGTTACAGATGGTCCTCTGTGGAGCGTTTCGCGATCTATCGAGGCGATTAAATTGGCTGTGGGTCAGTATCATTACCTGTCGCGGTCGGATGAGGTTTCGGAAAAACTATTGAATTGATAGATGGAATAATTCGCGCTGTCGATACAGTATTCGAATAGAGTGTGGTCTCCTGGCGATGCTAATCAAGAACGTGTGCACAATCTGGCCAACCCTAATTTTTCACGAAGCTGGCTATGGTCGCCGTGAAAAATGATCGGTAACAGGCCATCTATGACCTGTTACCTCATCGCCACCAGGTCGTCTGAATTCCTACGCTACGCTTGGGAATTTGCAGGTGTGTTC
>Ga0214923_10009355_pt1 | contig 10220 bp, 9 predicted proteins | sample LL1510_MetaG_FD_177993 | JGI IMG/M metagenome (GOLD analysis project Ga0214923, IMG submission 177993) | Freshwater microbial communities from Lake Lanier, Atlanta, Georgia, United States - LL-1510 | ecosystem: Environmental > Aquatic > Freshwater > Lake | place: USA: Georgia | collected 2015-10-15
TCCATTTTAAAATTCCATCAAGCGGATAAAAAAATGGGTCGTAATTGACTGATTTTTTTAGCCCTGAGGCTTGATTGCGGTTGTAATAAAATTGATTCAAAAATTTCAAACTAAACCCGTTAATCAGCGAAAATGGAGGTGTGATTGGTATCGTGATCTTTTCTTTTTTATTAACTTTTAACTTGCCGTTTTTGGCGTGGTTGCCCGCGAAAAAAATACCGCGGCCTAAGTTTTTTGCGCGCGCTGAGCAATCAATCCAAGCCACGCTATATTCGTGATTAAGATCGAATTTTCGTGATAGTTCAAAAAATTCATCAAGGGACTCAAAGCTTGTGGTTGTAGTGTTGATATTGCTTGAAGAGATTGGCATTAATTGCAATTCGACGGTAGAAATAATTCCGGTCAAACCAAGTCCGCCAATTGTGGCACGAAATAAATCGGTATTTTGTATTGGTGTGCAGGTAATTGGCTGTTCGTCGCAGCGCAGTAATTCGAAAGATAAAACATGCGATCCGAAAGTTCCGCGCACATGATGATTTTTGCCGTGAACATCGTTGGCAAGGGCTCCGGCAAGAGTTACATATTTTGTACCGGGAGTGACGGGAACAAACCAACCCTTGGGAATAGCGACTTCCAAGACTTCTTCGATGGTAACTCCGGCTTCGGCTTTGATGATGCCATTTTGCCAATCGGCTGCGATAAAACGGTTTAAATTTTTTGTGTAAAGCGCATGACCAGATGCAGCGAGGCAGCTATCGCCATAGCTGCGGCCATTGCCGAAAGCTAAAGTGCTGCCGTATTTTTTGGCTAAAAAAGAAAATTCGTAACTTAAATTATTGCGCCAATAGCTGGCATGAGGGGTTTGCGGATGGTTGGGATAATTTCCCCAAGATTTTAAATCGGTCATAAAGCACACCAGAAAATCAGTCCGAATAAAATTCCAACAATCCAGCTGACGCGGTCTTTAATCGCGAAAACCACAGGATCTTCATGCATTTGGCCGCGATGAGTTAACATCCAAATTCGGCTGATCCAATATAAAAGAATCGGGCAGGCAAACCAGATAAGTTTGGGATGGCTGTAAAGTGCAACTGTGGTATTGTCTTGAATGTAAAGTGCCAAAACCATGATTGATAAATATCCCGAAGAAGCGCCTAAAGATGATAACATTTCGAGGTCGCTTGGATAATAGCCGCGTCCCTTGGCGATTTCATTTTTGCCTTGGTTGCGCTGTTCGAAAAGTTCGGCGTAACGTTTTACTAAAGATAAACTTAGGAAAATGAACATTGAAAAGGCGAGCATCCAGAAAGTTAACAAAACGCCAAAAGCGAAAGTTCCAGCGATGATGCGCATGGTGTAAAGTGCTGCGAGAGTTACAATATCAAGGATGGCGATCCGTTTTAGGAAAAGTGAATAAGCTAAAGTTAAAAAATAATAAGCGACCAAAGACAGACCAAACCACAAAGGAAGCAGGCTGAAAGCGCCGACAAAAGAAGTGGTGAGTAAAATGAAACTTAAAATTAAAGCACGCGGTAAAGAAATTAAACCAGCGGGAATAGGGCGGAAGCGTTTGTTTTTGTGGGTGCGATCGTTTTGTAAATCGATGCAATCGTTGAATAAATAAACGTGGGAAGCGCAAAGTCCGAAAAATAAAAAGGCTAAAAGACCGTTAAAAACTAAGTCGATTTCACCAACTTTGTGGCTGGATAAAAGTGGTACGAAGATCAGAAAATTTTTCACCCATTGGTGCAAACGCAAAGCTTTGGCGTAGATTCTGAGAGTGCTTTTTTTGCGAGAAAAAACTTTTTCTAAATTGCCTAAAGCTTCAGCTTTTTTTAGAACGCAACGGCTGGGATTAACCGCGTAAGCACGATTTGATTTGGCCCAAACTGCCAAATCATCGCAAGAATTTCCGACATAATCGAAATTTTTTTCGCCGAATTTTTCGACTAAAGCATCACATTTATTTTGGGAGCTCAGATTGATTTTTCCCTCAGTTGCCAAGACTTCATCAAAAATCTGTAAATGCTGCGCAATTTGATCGGCATAAAATTTGTGGCTGGCAGTGGCTAAAATAATTTTGCGGCCATTTTTTCTCTCTTCTTGGATAAGATCCAAAACATCTTGGTTGTAGGGTAAAGAGGCTACATCGATTTTAACTTTTTTAGCTAATTTTTCTTTCAAATTAGCCTTTCCAGACTTCAGCCATTTCAACAATTTGAAAAATGACAGGGGATTTTTTAGCAAGAAAGCGAAGGCCGATTCTTCAAGTAAATCAGAATTAATTAAGGTGCCATCAAGGTCGATAACCAAAGGACGGGTGGATGTTTGGGGCATTTCGAATTTTATTTAAGTCATGGCTGCCTCCTTTGAAAAAGGAGGTGTCGCGCCGTATGGCGTGACGGAGGATTTATGTGAGTTACGGGTAGTTTTTTATTCTAGACTTCCCGTAACTCAAGTAAATCCTCCGGCGCTTTCGCGCCACCTCCTTTTTCAAAGAAGGAATTAGCTAACAGTGCCTAAGAAGAATACCACTTTTTCGCCAATTTATTTATTTCATCAAGAATATTATCCAACTGTTTGCCGCGTTTTGTTAGGCTGTATGTAACTTTTGGTGGGATAGTTTCTTCTTGGTGGCGATTCAATATTTTCTCTTCTTCGAGCATACGCAATCTTTCAGTTAAAACTTTCGCCGAAATTTTTGGCATGTGTTTTTTTAGCTGACCAAATCTTTGGGGGCCTTGCGATTGAATTAGCCATAAAATATAGGCAGTCCAAGGGCCGGTGAGTAGGTTAATCAAGCGGTGCATCGGGCAGCGAACTTTGGTGCTGCAATCTGAACCATCTGCAACTTTTTTCGCTGCTTTTTTGTCGGTGATTTTTAATTTTTTTGTCATGAGAAAATTTTTTTAACAGTTACTTTAAGGTACCTACTTGATTAAAGTAACTCGGTTTTTAGTTTGCAACTACGATTAGTTTTTAATCGTTTTAGTTTTTAGTCAGCTTTAGTTTTTACTCGTTATCCCCACCATCGTCATTGCGAGCGCAGCGTGGCAAACCAGAAAAACTCAACACTACACTGGTTTGCCACGCTGCGCTCGCAATGACGAGGTTGGAAAGCGGTGTTAACAGATAAATCTCTAAACCTTTAAACCTCTAAACAAATAGTCTTTAACCCTAAACTAAAATTTTATGTATAAATTATACTACTCTCCCGGAGCTTGCTCCATGGCCGTCCACGTTGTGTTGAACGAAGTTGGTGCCAATTTCAAATTGGAAAATGTGGCTGCTCCAGCAGGACAACCAAAATCTCCAGAATATTTAAAAATCAATCCGCGCGGCGCAGTTCCAACTCTACAAATCAATGACTTCGTTTTGCGCGAAGGTGCAGCAATTTTGACTCATCTTTTGGATAGTCACAAAAATGATTTGCTTCCTGACACCGGATTAGATCGCGCCGAAGCTTTAGAATGGCTATGTTTTGCCAATTCAACTTTGCATCCTGCTTACTCACGCTGCTTTTTTCAGCACCGAGTTTTAGGCGACAGCGCTAAAGAAAATCCGCTTTACAAACCGTCAATCGAACAAATCCAAAAATATTGGAATGAAATCGAAGAGCGTCTGAATGGCCGTGATTACTTATGTGGCGATAAATGCACAGTTGCTGATATTTTAGTTGCTGTAATCGCAAATTGGTCTCACAACATGAAAGAACCAATTAATTTCGGACCAAGAACCAGAGAATATTTTGTTAGAGTTACTTCTCGTCCATCTTACCAAAAAGCTTTGGCGGCGGAAAATGTAACTTACAGAGCACATCTTGCGAATCATTAATTTGATCGTGGAATTTGAATTCTTTGCGTAAGCAAAGAATTCAAATTTTTAGGTCACTAAGCTTTACCAAAACTGAATCCAAGCCCAATTCAAATAATCTCAATTTTTTTAAAAAAAATGCACAAATTAAAAATACTTTCTGCGGCAGTTCTTGCTCTTACTTTTTCAAGCCAAGCTTTTGCTGAAGCTGTAAAATATCAAATCGAACCAAATCACTCGCACGTAAATTGGACTGCGAACCATTTTGGTTTTTCTAATCAAACTGGAAAATTTTCTGATATTTCTGGCGAAATTAATTTTGACGAAAAAAAACCTCAGGATTCTTCAGTTGATGTAACTATCAAAATCGCCAGCTTAACTACAGGTTTACCTAAGTTTGACGGTCATTTAAAAAGTGCTGATTTATTCGACGAAGAAAAATTTCCAACTGCGAAATTTGTCAGCAAAAAAATTAAAGTTACTGGCAAAAATAAAGCTAAAATTGATGGTGAGTTGACTTTACACGGTGTGACTAAACCTGTAACTTTGAATGCCACATTTAACAAATCTGACGTCAGCGTTGTTACTCAAAAACCGACAGTTGGTTTTTCTGCAACCACTGTAATTAAACGTTCAGAATTCGGAATTAACTACGCAGTTCCTGCGGTTTCTGATAATGTTAATTTAGTAATTGAAGTTGAAGCTAATAAATAAAAAGTTTAATTGAGGATATCCTTTATTGGATTCTTACTTTTGCTGGATTGAGTTTAAAAACCTCAATCCAGCATTTCAGGCAGTGATTATTCCTGAATTTGTGTGAAATCTTAATTGTAATTACACATGTCTTTCGATCCTATCCTTCTAGCCCGCATCCAGTTCGCTTTTACCATCAGTTTTCACATTATTTTCCCCGCTTTCACCATCGGACTCGCTGGTTATCTCACTTGCGTTGAAGCGCTTTATCTCAAAACCAAAGACAAAACTTACAAAGAAATCTACAAATTTTGGGTCAAAATTTTTGCGATTATTTTCGGAATGGGCGTGGTTTCGGGCGTAGTTTTATCTTACGAACTTGGAACTAACTGGTCAGGATTTTCACAACGTTTAGGAAATGTTTTAGGACCATTGCTTGGAATGGAAGTGCTTACCGCCTTCTTCCTTGAGGGTTCATTTTTAGGAATCATGCTTTTTGGCTGGAATCGCGTTTCGCCAAGAATGCATTTTGTTTCGACATTAATTGTGGCGATTGGAACTTTGCTTTCGGCATTTTGGGTAATCGCCGCGAACAGCTGGATGCAGACGCCAACTTACTTCATGGCTTACAATATCACTTTTTATTCTACCAATTGGTTTCAAACAATTTTCAATCCATCTTTTCTTTACCGCTTTTCGCACATGGTGGTCGCATCTTATTTGACTTGCGCCTTCGTGGTTTGCGGCGTTTCGGCGTGGTTTTTGTGGAAGAAAAAAAATCTCGAACATGCGCGTGTAATGTTCAAAATGGCTTTGGCTTTTATTGTGATTTTTATTCCACTGCAAATTGTCATTGGCGACATGCACGGGCTTAATACGCTAAAATATCAGCCGATGAAAGTTGCGGCGATGGAAGGAATTTGGGAAGATGAAGTTGGTGCGCCGCTTACGCTTTTCGGCATTCCTGACGAAGAAACCGAAACCACAAAATACGCGATTAAAATTCCTAAACTCGCAAGCCTGATTTTGAAGCATGATATTAATGGCAAGATTTATGGTTTAAAATCTGCGCCAAAAGAAGATCGCCCGCCCGTGGCACCAGTTTTCTTCAGCTTCCGCGTTATGGTTGCAATTGGCATGATGATGCTTGCAACTGCGCTGATCGCGATTGTTTTATTCTTCCGCAAAAAACTTTTTACCACAAAATGGTTTCAATATTGGTGTATGGCGATGACACCAAGCGGCTTTATTGCTGTGTTGGCAGGTTGGTTTGTTACCGAAATCGGTCGTCAGCCTTATGTGGTTTACGGATTCGTTCGAACTAAAGATATTGTTTCGACGGGGATTGTTTCGCAGCAGGTTTTGTTTTCGCTAATCGCTTTCGCCGTGACTTATTTCATAATCTTCGGTGCCGCAACTTTTTACATTCTGCGCCAGATTTCGAAGGGAATTCAAACCTCCTTTGAAAAAAGAGGTGGCGCGTAAGCGCCGGAGGATTTACTCGAGTTACTGGAAGTCTAAAAAAATAAAAAGTTTCCCCGTAACTCCTCTAAATCCTCCGTCACGCCATGCGGCGCGACACCTCCTTTTTCAAAGTAGGATAAAACTATTTTTTTAGAATTATGCCAACCAACATGTTCAACCTCGCTCCATATCTTGATCTTCCCCTAATCTTTGTGGGCATTCTCGCTCTCGCAATTTTCCTCTACGTCTTACTTGACGGTTTCGATCTTGGTATCGGAATTCTTTTCCCCTTTGCTCCTTCCAAAGAATGTCGCGATAAGATGATGAATTCAGTCGTGCCTTTTTGGGATGGTAACGAAACTTGGTTGGTTTTGGGTGGAATGGGTCTGTTCGCTGCTTTTCCTGTCGCTTATTCAATAATTATGCCGGCATTTTACATTCCGATTATTTTGATGCTTTTAGGATTAATTTTCCGCGGTGTTGCTTTTGAATTTCGTCCTAAAGCTGAATCAGAAATTGAGCATAAAATTTGGGATTATTCTTTCCACTTCGGATCTTTAATTGCTGCTTTCGCACAAGGAGTGATGTTGGGATGCTTTATCCAAGGTTTTTATTGCGACGGCAGATCTTGCCAAACTTGGTTTAGCGCTTTTTCTTTTATGGTTGGAGTGGCTCTGGTTTTTGGTTACGCACTTTTAGGCAGCACTTGGATGATTATGAAAACTCACGGCCGAACTCAAGAATGGGCACGCCGCATCACTTATTACATCGCTGCTTTTGTGGCATTTTTTATTGTCGCTGTAAGCGCATGGACGCCATTTTTAAATCCACAAATTATGTCACGTTGGTTTTCTCAGCCTAACGTTTTCTATTTAGCGCCGATTCCACTTTTAACGCTGGCGACATTCTTCTTTCTAGCGCGTAGCATTCTGAAAAATAAAGAAAGACAGCCTTTTTTCCTCACAGTTTTTTTGTTTATTTTATGTTACGCGGGAATTGCTGTGACTTTATTTCCTTATCTAATTCCTTATCAAGTGAGCTTTGATCGCTTGGCTGCAGCGCCGGAATCTCTGTCATTTTTATTTGTGGGAATGGCAATTACTCTGCCGGTGATTTTGGGCTATACCTTTTATTCTTATCATGTTTTCCGTGGAAAGTCTTCCCACGGAAAAATGTATTAATGAGAAAAAATATCCATCGAGCCAAAGCCTTGAATATCAAGTTTGGCGCGGGTTGGCAGGAACTTCACGCAGGCTTCAAAAATTTCCATACGTTTTTCGCGCTTCAACATTTCATCCAAACGAATCTTCAATTTGTGTAAATATAAAACGTCGGCAGCGGCGTAATCGATTTGTTTTTCGGTGATTTCTTGATTTCCCCAGTCAGAAGTTTGCTGTTTTTTGGAAAGATCAACTCCCAAAATTTCGTCGCACAAAGCTTTCAATCCGTGAGAATCAGTATAAGTGCGAACCAAGCGGGACGCAATTTTGGTGCAGTAAATATTTTTCACTTCCACTTTCAAATAATATTGAATCGCTACTAAATCGAAGCGTGCGAAGTGGAAAATTTTTAAGATTTTATCGTTAGATAAAAGTTTGCGCAAATTTGGTGCGTCATATTTTCCAAGTTCGAATTGCACAAGATGAGCATTGCCATCGCCGCTGGAAATTTGGATTACGCAAAGGCGATCACGGAAAATATTGAGTCCCATAGTTTCGCAATCAATGGCAATTGAATCGCCGAATTGAAGGTCAGCAGGAAGGTCGTTTTTGTGTAGGATGTTGGTCATTGTTCAAGTTTTTTTGATAACCCCCTTTGAAAAAAGAATTATATAATTTTGCCAGCCACTAATCATTAGTTTGTCACCCCGCACTTGTTGCGGGGTCCATCGTGATACAAACTCAAAATTGAATTTGGGACGAGATGGACCCCGCAACAAGTGCGGGGTGACAAACTCAGGTTTGGCTGGCAAAATATATAATTCCCTAAAGAAGGGGAGGAGCCGCGAATGCGGCTTAAGGGGATTTGCTGGAGTTACGGGTAATTTAATTTTGAGACTACCTGTAACTCCAGTAAATCCTCCGTCACGCCATTCGGCGTGCCACCTCCTTTTTCAAAGGAGGGGATTAGCGGGTAAATCTTTCCCAGAATTTATCGGTTAAATTTGGTAAAACAGAATTAATTTCGGTCATTTCTTCCATCTTGCCGTTGCAGTGTAAAACTAGATCGCAGCCGGCTTTTAGGATCGCGTCAGATTTTTCTGCAAAATTTCCTTTTAAAGCTTTCATCGAAACATCGTCGCTCATCAAAATATTTTCAAAGCCAATCTCTTCGCGGATTAATTTGATTGCAGTTGGAGAAACTGTGGCGCAATTAATTTTGTCGATGGCGCTGTAAAGAATATGCGCAGTCATGGCGAATTTTTGGTCGCGCAAATCTTTGAAAGGTAAGAAGTCGGTTGCTCTTAGTTCTTCTAGAGAACAATCAACAACCGGTAATTCTAAATGGCTGTCAGAAGTGCCGCGGCCATGTCCCGGAATGTGTTTGATTACAGGATAAATATTTTGAGAAAGTAAGCCTTCGCAAACTTTTCTGGCTAAATCTGCAACTTGGCCAGCATTCTTGCCGTAAGCGCGATCGCCAATTACTTGGTGAGTTTTTTCAGTCAAAATATCTAAAACTGGCGCGCAATCAACGTTGATTCCAACTTCAGCTAAATCACGTCCAATCTCTTGGAAATTTTTAAATAAAGCTTCGCGAGCTGCTTCTTGGTTGGTTTGGTAAAGATCAGCAAAATATTGTCCGGCTGGATATTTTTTCCAATGTGGTTCTTTCATGCGGGCAACACGGCCGCCTTCTTGGTCAACTAAAATCAAAACTTCGCCTTCCATAACTTCGCGAAGTGAATCAGTCAGGCTTTTTAATTGAGCTTTATCTTGAATATTTCTGGCGAAAACGATGAAGCCGAGTGCGCCATTTTTAGAGAAAAAATATTTTTCTTCATCAGTTAAAACAGTGCCAGAGACACCGTAAATTACTGGTTTGGTAACTTTTTTATTTTGCGAGATATTTTTTAAGATAGTCACTTTTACAAAATTCCTTTAGTTGAGTTGATAGCGTCTTTTTTGCGTTCATCGATGGTGATGGCTTGGCGAAGTGCTCTAGCCAAAGCTTTGAAGCATGATTCGATAATGTGATGATTATTTACGCCGTAAAGATTTTCGATGTGAAGATTGCAGCCCACAGATTGAGCGAAAGCGAAAAACCATTCGCGGAAGAGTTCGCAGTCCATTTCACCAATTTTATCACGTTTAAATTCGCAGTTAAAAATTGGGTAAGCACGGCCAGATAAATCGATGACGGCGCGGGTTAGCGTTTCATCCATCGGAATGTAAGAATGTCCGAAACGGGTGATGCCTTTTTTATCAGATAGTGCTTGTTTTATGGCTTCGCCGACGGCGAGGGCGGAATCTTCGGTGGTGTGATGGAAGTCGATATGCAGATCGCCTTTAACTTCTAAATTGATGTCGATTAAGGAATGATGCGAGAGTTGCTCGATCATGTGATTCAAAAATCCGATGCCGGTTTCAATCTTATATTGACCGGTTCCATCGAGATTAACTTCAACTTTAATTTTGGTTTCTTTGGTGTTGCGTTCGATTTTGGCTGTGCGCATTTGTAAATTTTTTTATTACCCCCTTTGAAAAAGGGGGAGGAGCCGCTAATGCGGCGGAGGGGGAGTTAAGTTAGACAATGTTAGTCTTTCTTCGCAGTTTGCTAAAGTCTCCCCGTAACTCTAGTAAATCCTCCGTCACGCCATTCGGCGTGACACCTCCTTTTTCAAAGGAGGTATTCTTACTTCAAATTTGCCGCTACAAAATCCCAATTCACCAAGTGATTCAAGAATGTGTCGATGTAAGTTGGACGAGCATTTTGGAAGTCTAAATAGTAAGCATGTTCCCAAACGTCCATCGTCATCAAAGGTTTAGCTGAAGTAGTTAGTGGAGTTTCAGCATTACCAGTTTTAGTAACTTTTAATTTACCATCTTCCAAAACCAACCAAGCCCAGCCTGATCCGAATTGAGTTGCGCCGGCATTTTTAAATTCAGCAACGAAATTTTCGTAAGAACCGAAGTCAGCTTCGATTTTAGCTAAAACCTCACCAGTTGGCTTGCCGCCACCGTTTGGTTTCATTGAATTCCAGTAAAAAGTGTGATTCCAAACTTGAGCAGAATTGAATGAAACCAAAC
>Ga0214923_10009358_pt1 | contig 10218 bp, 10 predicted proteins | sample LL1510_MetaG_FD_177993 | JGI IMG/M metagenome (GOLD analysis project Ga0214923, IMG submission 177993) | Freshwater microbial communities from Lake Lanier, Atlanta, Georgia, United States - LL-1510 | ecosystem: Environmental > Aquatic > Freshwater > Lake | place: USA: Georgia | collected...
TCCCGCAAAAAGAAAAAAAAAAAATAACAAATAAAAAAAAAATAATCTTATAATAAAGAATGGAAAATTTTAGTGATGAAATTAAATATAGTCCAGTTGTTAATAATCATTCAACATTGATATATAGAACAGTCCAACCGCAAGGAGGAACGAGTCAAACATTAAGCATAACTTCATCGGTTGGTCCCGTAGAGATAGTAATACCGCCAAGTGTGTGGAATCCAGCCCGTTCGCGCCTTAATTTTACTTTAAGTATTCCAGTACAGGGCGCAGCTAAATTTAATTGGTTGCAAGCCAACACTTTAACTTATATCTCTCGTATCGTCTTTTATGATAGCGCAACTAATGCTGTTTTATTAGACTGTGGAAATTTTGATAAATATGCAGCTATGGTTGTTCCAGCTTCTACGCACATTGATTCATTTTTAACAAAAGCAGCTTCAAGCGCACAAGTAAATGGTGTTATCGCTGATGCAACTAATAATCCAGTGGAAGATATGGTAAAAGTAGGAACATTAGGAAATAATTATACTGATGTTGCAGCTATAGATTTATTACCACAAGGAGGACAACTTCAAAGAAGACAAGTTTTTATTTCTACTCAAAACGGAGAACAGAATGCAAATGTTTCAATACCATTTGAAGCATTTAAACATACATTTTTATCTTTGAACAAAAATGTTTATTTTCCTTCAAATACTGTTATGCAAATTTATTTCAATGCAGCTAATCAATTTGTGCATCTTTCGGAAGCTGTAGCTAATGCTGGAACCACTCCAACTGCATTAGCAAATGCAAATCCTCCAACATTATCTAACATAAATATTTCACTTGCCAACGAAGCCAATTTAACAATCGTTGGACAAATCATAGACAAGGTGATGAAACAAGGAGGAATGGTTCTTCCATTTGCATATCCAACGACCGTAAGAAACGTATCGCCAGCTAATGCTACTTCTCATAATTATTCATTACAATTAACAAGGGGATTTGGAAACAGAATTCTTTGTTTGATAACTTCAGGTTTTACAACCCAAAATTTAAATACAAATGTTCATAGACGAGCAAGTGATGCTACAACGAATTTAATAACACAATATCAGACATTTTTGAACAATGTCCCTATATATAGTAATGCTCCAACAGATTGCACCAGAGGTCAGGATTTTACAATTTTTAATAAACATTATTTAGAAAAGTCTGTTGTTCAAACTTATGGTGAATACATTCTTGCAGAGTGGTTGCATGTAGATGGATTTTGTGGTGCAAAACCACTTTGGAAATACGATGAAGACCAGACCATGATTGATGGTTTAGATGTAGGCGCTCAATCAAGCACTTGGTCTATACAAGCAACTACGACAGCAGCAAATACATACTCATGGATTACTGCAATCATTGGACAGAAGACTCTAACTATTACTTCCGGTGGGGCGATGGTTGTTTAAGCACGTAGTGAAAATTTAGGATTTTTATCTATTATAATAATAAATGAATATTTACTGTGGAGCAAATGAAAGAGTCCCCAGAGGACGAATTAGAGGACGTCCTAACCAATGTTTTCTTCTTGGAAGAAGAACTGGTTTTTATGCAGGATTACTTAGAGGACAACAACAAGCAAGACAAATACAACCAGCAGTTCAACCTGTAATACCTACAGGGCAGTCTTTATCTATTGGTGAATTAAGAGGTTTATTAAACAGACATTTACGAGCAAATCCTACATTACCGACAAGTTATTTATCCACAAGTGGAAGATACTCAGGTCAATATGTAAGTCAGGCATATTTAACAAAAACCGATTATATCAATATATTAAGACAGTATAACTTAGTAAGATAATTTTATTATTCTTTAATAATAAAATTTATTATGTCATGTATTAAAAAACATTTCTAAGCATCCTTCTTTGAAACATATTTTAAAGTTCTGTCTATGTTAGATGACCCCATGGCTTCAGTAGTATTTTTTAAATCTTGTAAATCAACCTTACCGTATCTATCTGTTAAGTAAATATGTCTTAACATAGATGAACCTATTCTCTTTCCAAAAATATCGTTAAGCATGTCGTTAATTTTAGACTGAGTAATTCTATTTCCTTTTCCATTAACAATAAGATAGTCATAAGGGTTTTTGTCAATCCATTTGAGAATAAGGTTTTTTAAAGATAATGGAATTTCTATCTCCTGTGTTCCGAGTCTCCCAGAATTTTTGTATCTATTAAATACGAATACAGGAATTTTCTTTCTTCCTGATTTTTTCATACTCATATAATTATCACCGCCAGCACCTTCTCTTATATTACGAATTCGGAAGTCAGCATAATCGAGACTGCGCCTTGGGGGAATCAGGACATATAGACTAAGTAAAATATAAGATTGTAGTTTTTTGAATTGATTGAGAGTAAGTCTTTGAAGTTTTAAAAGAGGTTCTGCTTCTGTTTTTAAGTCATTATAAACTTTTATAACTTCATCCCAAGGTATAAAGTTTTCTTTTTGACTTTCAGTAAGTTCTTGTTTGTTTTCTTCTTTTTCATAATTTTCACCGTCTTCTGTAATTTGTTTTCTAAACTTGATGAGTATCCTATTAATCTCATCTGAATTTTCTTTTCCTTTGTCTAAGACGACGATGAAGGCACTTAACTTAGTTTTACGAACATTTAATTTTTGACTTGATAAAAACTTAAATATTTCTTCACTATGTTTTACTATATCTTCAACCGAGTCTATTGGTTGATTTATTGCTTTACTTATAGACCGAATATTAGATAAGTAAGTCTTAATAGATGATAAAGAAATGTTAGGACGATTTTCTTTTATGATTTTTTCAAAAGTCATTTATTATAATAAATATAAAAATAAATTTTACAAAAAAGTTCAGATATAGATTACAATATAAATCTAAAACTAAACTTTACAATAAAGTTCATATTAAGATAAATAATATATTTATGATATATTCAAATAATCCAGATATAATTAGAAATATCTATATCAATATCTGTATATATATAAAAATTTTTATATATCATTTAAAGGTTTATTTTAATCTAATTTCTATTTTAGTTTAATATATATTAATAATAATTCATTTAATATATATTATGTTTAAGTAAATCTAAACTTTCATGTAAAGTTCATTTATAGATTATTCATTTAATAATTTTAAATCTCCGTCTTTTAAAATTCTTTTTAGTAATCTATCAAGTATATTAGAAAACTCTTCTATATCATATGTATAACTTTGATTATCAATTAAATTATCATTATCATCATAAAAATCAAGAAGAACATTCATATTTTTTTCATCAGTAAAATTAATGTTCTTTATTCTAACACTGTCTATAGTTTGAACTATAGTCCTCTGTTTTTGTTTTACTCTTGTCTTAATCATTTATTATATCAATTATAAAAAAAATTATAACAATCTTCGTGCGCTGTAATAAAAATTATAGGTTGCTCCATTGACAGTTCTTATTTGAACGGCGTTCCCTACTGCCGTCTGTATTAAAATGTTGTTTTGGTTTATTGCAACGACAAGACCAGTAGCACCTTCTTCTTGATAACAACTAAACATACCCCAGTTTCCATCATTGGCTCGTGTATTGATGCTTAAAAGATAAACACCATTCCCAGCCATATTAAAGAGTGTTGTAAATACTGCTCCGATTGCAATAGGGCCTCCTATTTCGTCCTGAAAAGTTGAATAAGTTATCTCATATGTTAAAGGATTGAAAAATAAATCTCTCATAGCTGTCGTTCTATCAGTTAAACGGACTGGTCTTACGTAGAAACGGTCTGCTCCATCGCTATTTAAAATGTTCCCTGATGCATTTAAAATTATTGACCCAGCATTTTGATTTGAATACCCTGCTCTCATTCCAATTGCTATTGATTGCAATCCTTGACCAGTATATCCTGCTTCGTATCCAATTGCTATAGCCTGTGTATTTTGACTGGTATTCCCAGCAAGATATCCTACAGATATTGAACCTGTGCCTTGACGAGTTCCTCCAGATAATGTTCCTATTGAAATACTTTGTGTTTGCTGGCTATTTTGCCCAGCTCTGTCTCCTATACTAATTGAACCGATTCCTTGTGAATTATTACCACATTGAAATCCAATAGCAATACTCGAGCCTTGTTGATTGCTTCGTCCTGCTTCCATTCCTATAGCAAGACTATTAGACCTTTGACTCGTTTGTCCACAATTAAAACCAATTGCTATAGACTGTAATTCTTGACTGCTATTACCTGCATTTTGACCAATTGCAATAGAATTTGAACCTTGAGAATTTTGTCCAGCATTTGTTCCAATAGCAATGGAATTAGAATTTTGACTTGTATTTCCTGCTTGATATCCTATCGAAATACTTTGTGATTGTTGAGCAGTTCGTCCACATAATACTCCTATTGCTATAGCATTACTTCTCTGAGATGTTTGTCCCGTTTCACTGCCTATAGCTATTCCTCCGCTTCCTTGACTGTTATTTCCAGAACGATATCCAATAGCGATGCCGACGTTTTGTTGAGATGTTCTTCCTGCTTCTTGTCCAATTGCAACTGCCCATAATTGTTGTGAAGTTGCTCCTGCTAAATTTCCAAGATGTAATCTGTCTTCTGATGTATTTAGATTTCCAAAGAACCCAGTAGCACCAGTCATAACTTGATTTGTTATAAAAGCTATATTGGCACCTGTTGATGTAAAGTTTCTAACTGATATGTCATCTGTCCATTCGGTGCCTCCATTTGTCAATCCACTTAGTAAATTAAATTGATTCGGTCTGCCCTGTGGAAGTCGGAAAGAATTAGCTCTACTGTTGAACGTATTTGCAGTTGGTTCTGATGTTGCATTAATAAATCCTTGATATTCATATAAAGATAATGCAATATTGAAAATAAAAACATAAGTCCTATTAACACCTCCTCCTGGTAAAATTAAATTAGATGACAAATTTGTTCCTATACTTGAAATACTGCTTGAATTTGTTGCATTCATATAATAATACATAGGTGTCCCATTTGGAATTACTATACCATCACGTGCTGGAAGATACACGATACTTTGATAACTACTATCATCAATAATTAATCCATTTTGAAAATTATTAGTAAAAACAAGGGGGTCAGTATAAGGAACTACTGACCCTGCATAGTAATTTTCAGTGTAAAATCTTAATATACCACGACATAATTCGTAGTTATTCACTACACGGTTATCTACTTCTAAATAATTAGTATAGTATCCTGTATTGCTGTTTATTTTTCCTATAGTGGCACTTGTAGATTCTATATTTTGCGCTATGACTAAATTAAATGTTCCTGTTCCTCCTCCTATGTCTGAAAAAGCTATTGTTTTATATACTCCAAGATTGCCTGTTATACTTTGACAACCAATATTTGTAAAGTATCCTGTGCTTCCTGTTATACTTTGACAACCAATATTTGTAAAGTATCCTGTGCTTCCTGTTATAGATGTCGTAGCTATTGAATTGAACACTCCTGTATTTCCTGACATTCCTTGTGTAAAATTTATAGGTGCATTCCAATTTGTAAAGCCATCAATAACTGAAGTATTAAATATATTTACATTATTAGCATTTCTTCTATTCAAATTAAGATTATTGGTAGCTCCATTATAAAATAGCTCGAACCCATAACTATCCGTGAACTCCTTCAGGGACAATTTTGAAACTCTATTATCACTTGTTAATATTTTTATTTCACTATCCACTCCTGATGATAATAAAAATATATCTCCAGTTGAATTTAAACTTGATACATTAGTTGCTCCTCCTGTTGAACTTACATAACGTAAGTTAGTAAAATAACCGCTTGCTCCTGTATAACTCACTCCTGAATAATTTGTTGAATACGAATTTGAACCAGTATAATTTACAGTTCCTATATTTGTAAAATATCCTGAATTCCCAGTTAAATTTTGTGTTATTATATTCTGTATAAATCCAGTTGGGCCTGTTATTGAAGATGCAACTCTAATTGTATTCGCTTGTATTACATTAGCTCCAAATCCTCCTATATATCCAGTAGGCCCTGTTAGTCTTTGCATATCTATAAAATTTATATTAGCGTAATTTCCCGTTGCATTATTAAAACGAAGATTCCCTATAAAACCTGTAGTTCCTGTTAAACCTTGGACTGTTATATGATTTCCTATAGCATTTGAAAAATTTAAATTTGTCGTATTGACTGTAGTTGAATTTACATTCGTTATATTTCCAGTTGTTGCTATTATAGTATCTGTTGTAATATCAGGTGCTACTATATTATCAACATTGATTTCTGTCAAATTTTGTAATGCAATATATCCATTAAATAGATTATCCATTTATTTATATGATAGATTATTTACATAATATTTATGTTTTTATTTTACACATTGGTAATCCATTGTTTTTCATAACATCGTATCCGCAAGAACCACAACTTCCTCCTTCTTGAACTATATCCACTACTTCTTGAACTGATTTTAAAGCATTCACAAATGCAGTTGCCCACTTGCCTCCTAATTTATCTATAACCTTTTTTACATCCTGATTTACAAACTTTTTCAATTCATTTGTATTTGAACCAATAGCACTTAATATATTATCTATAAAGTGCTGGCAATTTAAAGTATCAACCTCATAATTTAAAAAATTACTCTCTCCCATTCTCTTCCTTGTCTTATCAAATAAATCTTTTATTGTCATATCACTCGGTGGTGATACTGTCATCTTCTCACCTTTTGGAGAACCTCGTTTAAAACTAATAGCAACCCCATCTTTATCCAAATTATATTTTCCATTAATATTTAAACTTAAATGAAAAAGTTTATCATACGGTATATCTGGTCGTATGGTTTTAACGAACCTTGAATAAGGCAATACTTCTCTCCATACTGTTAGAGATGTAATCTTTTCATCTCCTACTTGTTCTAAAAGTTTTTTTACTGAAGGACGTAGTCCTGAACGTATTCCATTTCCTTCCATTTATTTTATTATTATACAATAATAAAATTTTATACTTTTATTGACCCAAATTCACTTGATATCATTCCGTATTCACTGCCTCCCATTCCTTTCATTTTTCCAGGCATTGGAATAGGTTGATAAACTCCATTAATTCCATATGTATATGGTGTCCCACGATTTCCACTTCCAAGCATTAAAGGTGCCGTTGCATAACCACTTCCTCGCATTCTAAATAAATTTAACCACTTTTGAGCAAGATTTGCTACTCCCATTTTATCTGCCTCCTTTGTTGCTTCAAATCCTTTACTTAAAATACTAACTACTGCTTTATACACTTTTGGAACCAATTCCTCTTTTGCTTTCTGTAATATAGAACTCGCTACACCATTGCCTTTTAATGTTCTTCCTGAACCTAATCCTTTACTTTTTAACCATTCATTTAATGCCTTTCCTCCCTCTTCACCGAGTCCTCCTGCAATAGCACCGCCTATCGGGCCACCTAAGCTCGTTCCAGCGAGTGTTCCTCCAACACCTCCAAGCACAGGCAATAAAACACCACCTATATCTGTGATTATACCTTTGCCTTTCATTTTCTTATTTCGTTTAGTCATTTATTATATATAAGACTTATATTTTTCAAAATATTTTTTTATCTCTTTTTCTCCATTGGAAGAATCCGTTGGTTTATTCTTTTCCATGTAATACTTATATCCAGTCGCTTCCTCCCATGGAATGCCTTGAAATCTATCATCCAGAAATTTAACTGAATGCCACCCGCAAGTAGCCGTTCCGTCCGATTGTCTTTTTAAATTATTGACTTTTAATAAAAAGTATTTTTCTGGGTTCATTTTTTTAGCAATCTTCTTCATTGAATTAATAAGAGACACTTCTGGATTGCCCTTAGCAAGCGGGTCAAAATATTCTGCACTTGTAAAGTCGTCTTCATTGTTAAAAAACACACTCCTCCAATGTCCTTCCTGATAACCATCGGTTCCCGAACCATCAGATGTGCTTGGATTTGTATTTATAATAAATCCGAACCTTTTCATATTTGGTTTTACATAACCTAACATTTCTTCAGATTTATCACTTGGAATTACAGGAACAAAATCTTTTATTCGTTTTTTTAACAATGTCTCTACTTCGTCGTTATACAAACCTTCTTTTAAAGAAGAACCTTTTCCTCTTTGACTATACAGTTCATCTATAAATTCCCTTAGTCCTTTTCTACTTACTATTGTTTTTCTATATTTTATATTATTTTTTTCTTTTAATTCCTGAATCATCTTTTTTATAAATGGTATGTCTGTTCCAACTGCATTTTTTCCAGTAAATACTTCTGCCTCATTTTTTGTTAATGGTCTTCTTAATAAAGTTTCAATTTTGACTTGATAATCTAATATTTGACTTTGTCCACGAACGTCTTCTTCTCCTTTACTTTCTTCAGCTCCTACTCTTGCTTTTTTAGCTTCTGCTATTGATGCTTCTCTATCTCTTCTTATTTGTTCTTCATTTTGTTTTGCAATCTCTGCAAGAGTTGGCCCTTCTGGAGATGATAATAAATCTTCTTCTTCTTCTCTTAAAGGTGTTGCAATTGGAGTTGCTGTTCTACTTAATCTTTCTGTAATATCTGCTATAGTCTTTTTAACTCTTTCTAAACTTTTTAGTTGATTAGTTGCTGTAGTTAATGGTGTTTCCGGAGCTATAGTTGGAGTTGCATCTATTACATCTTCTTCCTCTAAATCAGGCATAACTTCCTCCGCATTAAATCTCTGTGGAACCATATTTTCAAATAACATCATTATTCTATTTTCATTCAATATATCATTAGAAATTAATCGTTTTGTAATATTAGATAATTCATTTCCTTTGGTTTGAATATCTTGTAAAGTAAGTTTAACTTTTTTTAATTCTTCACTTCCTTCATCTTTAATATCAAGTCTCTTTTGTCTTTCTTCAGCAACATTTATTATCTGCTTACCTGGTTCAAAAAAATACACTGGAAGTCCTGTAGATGAAATTAATGCTTTTGTCATACCTTCTTTAACTACTGGTTTTTCATACTTTGGAATTACTTTTTTCTTTCTCCTCTTTATTCGTCTTCCTTCTGATAAAACATTTTTTATGTTTATTTTAACTACTTGTTTTTGACTTATATTTTTAGGAACTTTTATGTATTTTCTTTTTCCTCCTATAACATAATAATACCTTGTTTTACCTTTCTTATTGGTCTTATACATTCGTTTCGGTCTTACCATTTTATTATAAAGTAGAAAAATATCTTTTGTATAATAAATATGAAAATTACAAAAGCATTGTATTTACAATTCACAGGAAATTCAGCATCAACTCAGATTACAGTTCCTTTTCAAGTTTCAAGAATTCATGTAAAAGGGATTGCATATAACCCTCAAAACAACCCTGTTGCTGGTTCTGCTCAATACGGAGTTATTCTTACTGATTTAACTGATAATCAACCAATCGGTATTTTTTACAATGATGCTACTTATAGCTTTACTTCTATGAAAGATATTGAACTTACTCTATATACTCCAAAAACTATAAACGGAACTTATACTTTTTACCTTGTAAATGATGTTGGAAATCCTTATTCACCTGTCGGTGCTGGTGTTGATAGTGTTATAATAATTTTAGAATTTAATGATACTATGGAATAAAATATTTATCGGTAAAAAAAAATTTATCTTGTAATGAATTAAATGACCGAAGAAAAGAAAAAGAACACCAGTGTATGGATGACAGCATTAAAAGAATTTAATAGTGGAAAACAATGGTCAGTTCCTAAGAAAGATACTCCTGAATATGTTGAAGTTCTTAAAATTGCTTCTAAGTTGAAAGAAACTATGCCTCCTAAAGAAGTCAAACCTAAACCTACACGAAAACCTAAAGTAGCTTCAGTAGTAAAACCAAAAGTTTTGAAAGTTAAAGAAGTTAATGACGATGGCAGTATTGATGATATTGAAGATACTCCTCCTCCTATAATAGTTGAAAACCCCCTTGTTGTCAAGGTCAAAAAACCAAGACAACCAAGAAAACCTAAAGAACCAAAAGTTTAATTTTTTAAAAAAAATTTTTAAATTTTATTATCTTGGTGATAATAAAATGACATTCACCGATGATTTAAAGTTTGGCAATCAATACGAACAGAACTGTTGTGTCAGACTAAAAAATCCTAAAATTATGAAAGGCAAGTTCAAGGCATACGATATCATTGACGAAGACGG
>Ga0214923_10009359_pt1 | contig 10218 bp, 11 predicted proteins | sample LL1510_MetaG_FD_177993 | JGI IMG/M metagenome (GOLD analysis project Ga0214923, IMG submission 177993) | Freshwater microbial communities from Lake Lanier, Atlanta, Georgia, United States - LL-1510 | ecosystem: Environmental > Aquatic > Freshwater > Lake | place: USA: Georgia | collected...
TTTTATCTTGATTTTCATTTAAATAATCAATTGCGTTTGGATTTGTAGATAGATAATCAAGAATTGTATATGAATTAATGGTTGGTTTAAACCAATCACAAAACTTATAAATTGGTTTATTCATATATTTATAATTAAAAAAAAATAATATTCAAATCATTTTTTTATAAATTAGTCCATTTTGACCCTTTCTTTGAAGGTTTCTTTTCAAGTTTTGATTTATTTTCATCATCATTTTTTTCAGTATCCGCTTTTGAATTAATTAAATTTTCATCTTCTTCTTCATTTTCTTCTTCATTTTCTTCTTCTTTTTTATTTTTCTTATTTTCTTTCTTAATCTCTTTTTTATTTTCTTCTACATTTTCTTCTTCATCATCTTCTTTTTTATTTTTCTTATTTTCCTTCTTAATATCTTTTTTATTTTCTTCTACATTTTCTTCTTCATCTTCCTTTTCTTTAATATCCTTCTTAATCTCATTATTAGCTTTGTGAATTTTCCACATTTCAGCAATTTCTTTCATTAATTCAGTAGATTTCTTTTTTTCTCCATCTGTTCTTTCACTTTCTCTCTTATTTAAAATAACACGTTGTTCTTTCATAAATAATTGATAAGCATTTAATGGTTTTTTAATAGCATTCTCATCAACTACTTTTTTAGTTTTCTTATAATTATCATCATAATTTTTTTTAGCAAATTCTAATAATTCTTTTCTAGTATATGTTTCATTACTTTCAAAGAATGTATTAAAACCATTCATAATTTTAGTAGTGTTTGAAGTCATTTAATTTATCATATTAAATAATAATCAAAATCATTTTTTATTTTGTTTGAAAAATGATTTATTAGGATTTTCTTTGATTATTATTAAAAAAATAAATGATATAAATTTAAGATACTGTTGGAATTAATTCCTCTGATATTTCTTTAACTTGTTCTTCACCCTTTTTAATAGATAAATAATTTATTAAATATAATCGTAAATATATTTTTTCTAATTCTTCTTTATTATTTTTTCCAGAACTAATGATATTAGATTCATATTTTTTAATATTTTCTGTTAAAATATTTACTGTCATTCCTTTAATTTTTTTTATAATTTCTAATATTTCATTATCAGGTATATCAGGAATACTAGAAACATCTGTATTTTTTTTTACAAATATAAGTATTTTATCACCATATTTGAAATTTATACATAAATCATTAATATCAGTTAAATTATTTTCTAAATCACATTTAATAGGATTATAACAAAATTCTCCTTCATTATATTTCCAATCAAATTTAATTACAGAACAAGAATTATCATTTATTGATGAAAAATTATTATAAATATATTTTTCACCATTATATCTAAAACCAACAATTGATTTTTTATTATAATTTAATAAAACTGAATCAAGAATATATGTTTGATTTTTATATTGTATTTCTTCTTCAATATTTATAAGATTATCAAATTCCCCATTTTCATTTTTTAATATAAAGGCATCTTTTTTATCTTCTAATTTCTTAGAATTATTATTTAAAATTTTTAAAGATGATATATATTTTTTTTCAATTGATTTATTTAAATCATCATTAAATATAATTAATATATCTGGATTTTCATTAATTGTATATGTCTCATTTATTAAATTATATATATTTAATTCCGACTCATATTTATCAATATCTTTCGATTTATTCCAAAATAAATTTTTATATATATTTGAATAAAAATTTTTATTAAAATAATATATATCTAAACAAGTTAAACCTAAACTTCTATAAAAATCTATTATAAAATCATTTATCCATTCTATCTTTTCTCCCTTATTAAATAAAGATACAAATCTTTTTAAATTCATTTGATTTTTTAAAAAAAACATATTTTTAATAAATATATCATCTGGATTTAATAACGCAATATCAGTAGATATATCTTTATTATATTTATTCTTATTTACTATTCTCTTTATTAATAATTTATATTTATCACTATTATCCCATTTTTTCGCTTTATTTATAATTAAATCTCTCGAATTTTCACTATATAAAGACGTCATTAATATCGAATTTAATGATGAATATTCATTATATGGCGGAATATCATTCATCTTTTTTCTAATATAAAGAAAGATTTATTAAATAGCAAATAATAATATATTTTTTTAAATAAAAATGTTTAATATTTGTATCAATAATAAAATTTATCCAATTCATTATTTGAAATATAATGAATTTAAAATTTGATATTTCATTAACTTTCACAACAATATTCCAAAATGTTTTTTTATTTTCAATTTCATTTGATGTTATATCAAATAAATATCTATAATTTTTCTGATTATATTTTAATTGATATTTACATTTAAAATTATTTTTATTTTTAATTAAATATGAATATCTTTTCTCATTCTCATCATTTATTATTATTAATGATTTATCATTATTTTTAATATAATTATAAATAGAATAATTATTATCCATATTTTTATATTTTTCAGAAAATGATATAGCTAAATATTTCGTATTATTTTTTATTTTATAATTATTTACATTATCTATTTTCACAAATCTTAATAATGTATCATTTTGTGGTCTCGCAAATATCATATTAATATTTAACGTAAAATAACTAAATAATACAGGATACATATTTAATTTTATTTTTTTGTTTTTAAATGTATTAAAATTAAGGGATTTCTAAAAATAATGATTTATTTATTCAATTCGAATATTTGTGGATTTAAGAATTATCGCCATGAAACCAATCTACCGCCTCGCTCCTTGGGTTGCTGAACGTTTTGACAAACTCAATTGGTCTTCGTTGTCTGCCAACCCCCGTGCTATCTCGCTTTTGTCGGAATTTCCGGATATGATTGATTGGAAGAGACTATCTTCGAACCCGAATGCTATGGAACTCTTACTCGCAAATTTTGACAAAGTCGATCTCTGCGAATTCTCAAAGAACCCATCCGCAATCGACTATTTGAAGAAACATCCCGAACTCATCAATTGGCATTCGTTGAGTAAGAACAGCAGTGCTATCGACTTGATTTTAGCAAATCCAGATAAAGTCGATTCTCATCAGCTTTGCTTGAATACTCATCCTGACGCCTTCAAACTTTTGCTGAAACGCAATAAAAGGAATAAAAAGTCTATCAATTGGGCGAATTTATCGACTAATCCAGTCGCTATCGAATATCTCCAGAAAAACATCTATAAAATCAATTGGACATCTCTCGCTTCTAATCCAGAGGCGATGTATGTAATAGTTGATTATGATATTCATTTCATCTCGCCTGAATATATTTCACGCAATCCTGCGGCTATCGATTATCTTAGAGAAAATCCCGAATTAATTCATTGGAGAAATCTCTCTGGCAATCCGGCGGCAATCGAAATATTAAAAGAAAATCCTGAAAAAGTTGATTATTCAGCGTTGTCGGCAAATCCATCCATCTTTCATCTCGATTATGAGAAAATGCGAATGAATTTTCAACCAATCGCAGACGAAATATTCGCTATCTCACTCTGTCCTGAACGGGTATCTAAATATAGGGATATGGGTTATGGGTATGAAGACTGGTAAAATAGAAAAATTAAAAATCAAAAAATAGAAATGAAAAAAGCACAAATTAATTTTTGTGTTTTTATTCATTTAAATATAAATAATTAATAATTTATTATAATGAATTATAGTGAATTAGAAGATTTAGATATAGATAAATTAATAAATAATATTAATATAAATAATAATTCAGCATTATCTTTTTTAAATGAATATGAAATTTTAAAAAAAAGTTTAAATGATTATAAAAATAATTTTAATGATTTAATAAATCAAAAAAATATTTATGATAATTATTTAAATAATCTTTTAAATAATCATCTTAATATTGTTAATATTATTAATAATAGTAATTTAAATAATAGTTTTATAGATTATGAATTAAATATTAAAGAAAATTATAATAAATGGATTGAAGAAAATTATAATATTAAAAAAAAATCAATTGAAGAAAATATCGAAAATATCGAACTTAAATTAAAAGATTATTCAACTCTATTTATTTATATTATCAATAATATCTTAAAAGATAAAGAAATTTCTAAAAATTTATGTCCTATTTGTTTCGAAAATCAAATAGATATTTGTCAAAGTCCTTGTGGTCATACTACATGTAATAAATGTATATTATCTAATAGAACTAATATTTATAATAATAAATGTTTTACTTGTAGAAGTCCTGTAAATGAATATATTAAAATATTTTTTTCATTATAAAAAATGATTAACTATTTAATATTATTTATAAATGATGTCTATTATTCATAAAATTATTAAAATTAAAATTAAAAAACTTAAATTTATTATTAAAATACTTGATAATTATCGTCCAAATAATTTATTAAATAGTGATGATGATACTGATAAAGATGATAATGATTTCGCCTCATATTTATTAGATACTAAAATTAAAACTCAAATAAATATTATAGAAATTGAAGAAGATTTATCTAATCCTATTAGATTTAAAGAATTTTCTTTAAATATATCAAATAATATTTATTCAAAAAAAATAATAAATCCTGAATTTATTTCTTATAGAAGATATAATATTCATATATGTTTTTCAATAATTAATAATAAATATTATATAATTCTAATTATTGATAATTTAAATAATTCCGAATTAAAAAATAAATCTAATAATATTATTCAAAATTTTTCTAAATTTCAAAATTTCTTATTTAATCCTATATTATTCGATATAGATTTTGATATTTATTCTAAAAAATATTTTATTGATAATCTCATTAATTATGGTCGTATTACAAATACTATCTATTATAATTATAATTATAATGAAAAAAATTATTCATATAATGATGGAGTATTTAATTATTTCATCCAAATAAATAAATCAGACAATATTTTAACTTATTATTATTATAGAATTGATAAATATATTTTCAATCCTATAAACTAAAAAATTATTTTTTTAGATGTCTGTTTTATTGCCGATGGTGTATTTAAAGGCGGTGGTAATTGATTTCCATAATATTTAATCGATTTGATTACCTTACTATTCTTCATATTTACTTTTTATAATAATAAATTATATAATCATTTTTATATCAATCAATTTATTTTTTAATACTTCTTAAATAAAAATTTAGTTTTCGTGATTTTACAAAATTTCTGAATTTTTCATCCCATATTATATCCCATTTCCCGTCTTTTTTATAATTACTCATTTTTATTATATAATTTGATGATGATAAATATGGTCTTTTCATTCCTATTTTTGAAAAATATCCCATTGAATATATATTAGATATCATAACCCAATCATAAGCATCTATTGATATTACTTCCATAAACCATTTATATATATCTTCCGGTATTATCTCATTTATTATCATAAAATTTAAAAATATCATTAATCTTATAATATGGTGTGAATATCCATATGTTATTGCTTTTGATATTTCATTATCTATTATATATAATCCAGTTGTACCTGAATACCATTCTTTCCCAAGTCTTTTATTATTTCCAAATGAATTTGCTAATAATTCTTTATATTTAAATAAATATAAATATCTCATATATTCACGCCATCCTATTATTTGTCTTATAAAACCTTCATAATTATTAATTTCGATTTTTTTTTCATATTTTTTAATAATTTTAATTAATTTTATAGGTATTAATAAACCATTATTAAGCATTGGACTAATTATAGAATGATACATAAATGGATTTGATGATTGTATTACATCCTGAAATAATCCAAATTTATTTAAATTATTTTTTATATAATTTTCATAATAATCATAAGCATCTTTTGATGTTATTGGATATATTCCTAATGTTTCTAATGTAGGATTACCTATATGATTTTTAAATTTATTTACATATTTAATTGCTTCTTCATAATATTTAATATTTGATTTATTTATAAAATTTATATTATTTATAGGAACTTCTATATGAGGATTATTACGATTATATATATCTTGATTTTTAATCCCTTCTAATATCCCTATTTTATTTTTTGTAAATTCATAAAAACTAGCATGAGATATTGTTTTTCTTTTATTATAAATATCTAAATCTTCTATCTTTAATATAAACATTGGTGTATCTATCTCATTTATTATTATCCCTTCCTTCTCATATTTCTCTTTTAATTTATGATCCGTTAATTCAAATGAATAATATTTATCTTTTGATGATAATTTAACATTTTCATATTCTTTATATATGACTTTATAACATTCTTTTTTTAAATTATCATAATAATATCGCATACATGCTCTTAAATATGCTATTTTAATTTTATTAGGTTTTATATGAGATGTTGAAAAATAATGAGGTTCTTCTATAATCCATATTTCATCATAATTATTTTTTTTTAAATGTTCCAATGTTTCTTGAAATAATTGATTAGGTAAAATTATAAAGATATTCATTTATAAATTATAAAGATTTTCATTTTAAATATTTATTAAATTAATTATAATTTTAAAAATTTATTAAATTAATTAGATATATCATTTATAATTTCAAAAAGATTTTATTAAAAATAATAAGATATATTATTTATAATTTCAAAAAGATTTTATAAAAATAAATAAGATATAACATTTATAATTTCAAAAATATTTTATAAAAAAATAATAAGATATATCATTTATATTTTCAAAAAGATTTTATAAAAAAATAATAAGATATAACATTTATAATTTCAAAAAAGATTTTATAAAAATAAATAAGATATATATAATGATTTCTTTTTTTAAATATTTTATTAAAAATAAATAAGATATTTCATTTATAATTTTAGAAAATTTTATAAAAATAAATAATAATTTCAAAAATATTTATTAAATTAATTAGATATATATATTGAAAAAATATATAAAGATTTCTTTTATCCTTAAAAGATTTTATAAAAAATAATTTATAAAAAATAAATAAGATATTTCATTTATAATTTCAAAAATATTTATTAAATTAATTAGATATATATATTGAAAAAATATATAAAGATTTCTTTTTTAATCCTTAAAAGATTTTATAAAAAATAATTAATTTCAAATAATTTATAAAAAAATAAATAAGATATTTAATTTATAATTTCAAAAATATTTTATAAAAATAAATAATAATTTAATAAATCTTTTTGAAATTAATTAGATATATATATATATATATTGAAAAAATATATAAAGATTTCTTTTATCCTTAAAAGATTTTATTAAAAATAAATAATATATATATCATTTATAACTTTTAAAAAGATTTTATAAAAATAAATAATAATTTCAAAAAAGATTTATTTTAATATTTCTTAAATAAATAAGATATATTATTTATAATTTCAAAAAAAAGATTTTATAAAAATAAATAAGATATATTATTTATAATTTCAAAAATATTTTATTTTTTAATTAAAATTATTTCTAATGTTTTTTGAATTATATTTATATGTTCTTTATAATCAAATATTTTAAATATTGATGGGTTTTCCATTAAATATTTCCAATTAAATTTATCTTGATTTTCTTTTAATAATTCTATAGCATTAGGATTACTTGCCAAAAAATCCCAATCTATTTTTTCTTGATTTTTTTTTAATAATTCTATCGCATTTGGATTACTTGATAAATATCTCCAATTAATTTTTTCTTGATTATCTTTTAATAATTCAATAGCATTCGAATTACTAGATAGATTATTCCAATTAATATTTTCTGGATTTTCTCTTAATAATTCAATAGCATTCGTATTTGTTGATAACATATCCCAATTAATTCTTTCAGGAAATTTTTTTAATAAATTAATAGCATTCTTATTTTTTGATAATTGAGACCAATTAATTTTATCAGGATTATCTATTAATATATCAATTGCATTATAATTTTCTGATAAAAAATCCCAATCAATTCTATGAAGATTATCTTTTAATAATTCTATCGCATTAGGATTTTCTGACAAAAAATACCAACATATATTATTTTTATTTTTTTCTAGAATTTTTATAGCATTTGGATTTAAACATAAATAAGGCCAAATAATTAAATTAGGATTTTCTATTAAATAATTTATAGCATTAGGATTACATGACAATAATTTTATATTTTTTATTTTTTTAATATCTATCCATTCCAATAATTCATATTTTGGTTTATAAATAAATTTAGCAATAATATAACATATATCACTATCTAAATTCATTTATTATAAAAATAAATAATTAATTACATTTATATTCATTTAATTCTAATGATGTTAATATACCATTATAATTATAATTTATATTAATTTGTTTATAATTTGATGAACTTATAAAACAACCAATTATAAATGTAAATGGTTTATAATCATCTATTATAGATGGTAATGATATAATTAAATTATCTGTAAATATATTATTAATTCTTTTTTCATTCATAAAAAAATATTTATAATCAAATACATTTGAATATTTAATTTCTCTTGATTTTGGATAAAATGGATTAATTTTAGTTGTTTTACAATAATTAAATTTTGTAATTATATCTAAAAAATTACTAATATTTAATATCTTTAATCTAAATCTATAATTTCTTATTCCACCACATCTTAATGCCGATGTTTTAATATTCGTTAATTCAAGATTTTTAAAATTATCATATGTATAATTTAAAATAATTAATGAACGTGTAGTATCTTGAAAAAAATTAAATTCACTTATATATGAAATATTATTATCTATATTTGTATTATGTGTTTTTGGAATAATTGAATATACACCTCCTAATTTATCATTTGATTTTAATCTCAAATTTAAATAATTTTTTTTATTATCTTTAATTGAAAATTTTGTAATATTATAACTATAAATAATATTATTAAAATCTAATCTATTATTTAATCCTTTTTGATAATATAATGTTGTTCCTCTCCATAATTTATTATTAAATGAATAATTAAATTCAAAAAAAGATGTTATTATAATTATTATTGATAATAAAAAATTCATTATTATAATTCCATTTAATAAATTATTGTTTATATATAAAATATTCATTATATTCATTATCTATTATATATATCCAATAATCTAAAGATATTATTAAGTTTATATTTAATGATTTATATTTATTTGAAAACCGTTTAAATAAATATAAATCATTAAATGACATAGATTGTTTTAATCCTTTTTTTTGTTTATATATTTCAATAAATTTTCCAAATAATTTAGATATTTTTTTATTAAAATCTAAATTATTATTTAATCCTTTTTGATAATACATTGATGTTCCTCTCCATAATTTTTTATTAAATGAATAATTAAATTCAAAATAAAATATTATTATAATTATTATTGATAATAAATAATTCATTATTATAATTCCATTTATTATTTTATATTCATTTTTTATTATTTTATCTATCTAATCTTAGATTTAAATAATTATATAAAATATGTTTTAAAATTATAGAAAAATAATAAAAATTGAATATATACATTTATTTAATAATTTATGTTTGTCGAAGAACTTAAAGAAGAGTTTTTAGTTCGGGTTGAAACAATTCTTAATCGTGAAGATTTATCTGATAATGAGAAAAAATCAATTATTGGAAAACTTTTCATTGATTTTGAAAAACGAAATAAATCACAGCTTTCTAAATTAATTCTTCCTCCGTTAAAAGAAAAACGTCAATTAACGGAATATAACAATTTCATTAAAAATAAAATGAAAGAATTAAAAAATGAAGTTATACCTAGTAAGCTTAGATTTAAAACGGCAACTAGTATGTGGAAAAAATAAATATTTTTATAATTTTTTCTTTAAAATTAAATTTGTTTTAATTAAAAGAAAAATATATAAAAAATGATTTTTTAATTTATTATAAAATTAACACCAATGACGAAAGCGAACAACAAAGCAATTCTTGCCGAAATTAAATCGTTTCTTGATGATAATGAAACAATCACTAAGAAAGATTTCTTGAAAGCAGTTGGCGAAGCGTTTGATAAGAATAAGGTTGCTAAACCCAAAGCTTTAAAAGTTAAGGGTAAGAAGAACGATGATGATGAGAGTGTTGTTGAAAAAGTCATGAAAAAGAAGGTTCAAAAGGATACTTTGAAACCCGATGATGAAGAAAAACCAAAGAAGAAATTGAGCGATTATCAACAATTCGCAAAAGATCAACTTGCTTTTCTTAAACA
>Ga0214923_10009360_pt1 | contig 10216 bp, 9 predicted proteins | sample LL1510_MetaG_FD_177993 | JGI IMG/M metagenome (GOLD analysis project Ga0214923, IMG submission 177993) | Freshwater microbial communities from Lake Lanier, Atlanta, Georgia, United States - LL-1510 | ecosystem: Environmental > Aquatic > Freshwater > Lake | place: USA: Georgia | collected 2015-10-15
TCTTGGGACATTTACACACTCTTTCATTGGAAGTTTCTCTTTTTTAAAGACCGCCTCCACGTCACTAAGGGCACAATTATGAATATCAAGACCGTATCTCTCTTTCATAATTACATTAAAATCAATTATTTCCCAGTCCTTTGAAAAATCTACTTCGTAACCTTTGATACTAAAAACTTTCTTGTCCCCGTAAACATATTTTATTACATAATTAAACATGTCTTTAATCATCTCCATTCCTTCAGTCCAAGAAGCGTAGGCCCAATAAAATTCCATAGCCATATGCTCAGGTAAATGCTCATCAGATAAACCTTCGTTTCTAAATCTAGGACCAATCTCGTAAACTTTCTCGTACCCACCACCAATTAATCTTTTAAGCTGTAATTCGTGTGAAATTCTCAAAAAGAAATCTTGATCAATTGCATCCATATGAGTAATAAACGGGTTAGCGTCCGCTCCTCCAGGAATTTGCTCTAGAACTGGAACATTAATTTCATAAAACCCTCTTTCTCTTAAAAACATTCTGGTTGCTTCCCAAAATTTAGCTCTTCTAATAAATCTTTCAAAAACTTCTTGATTAATGGTGGTATCTAAATACCTTCTTCTCATTCTAGTTTCTTTATCTTTTAAACCATCCCAAGCATCAGGCATTGGTCTTAGTGATTTAGTTAGTATTCTAATTTTTGTCACTTCAATTGATTTCTCACCTCTTTGGGTTTTAAAAACTTTACCGGTAGCTTCGACGAAGTCTCCAGTATCAAGTAAATGTAAATCTGAAAAATTTAATTCTGAATATTTATAGTCTGCATTTAAAACATCAGTTTCTTTGAGCACTAACTGAAGCATTGAGGAGGCATCTTTTATGTCAATAAATGAAAGTTTACCGTGCCCCCTTATAGAGAAGATTTTTCCTGTTACAGAAACCTCTTTGCCCTCCAATTCTTCGAATTTATCTAAGATAACTTTGTTTGAAAAGTCTTTTTTGGAAATAGCTGGATATGCGTCAATACCTAAATTCTTTAACTGTTCTAATTTATGAAGTCTTGCTTCTCTTAATTCTTTAAGTGTGGCCATGTTCCTATTTTAGTTTATTTAATGGCAAAATCAAGAAAAATTATTTGATATCAACAATTCTGTAAGTAACTTTACCTACAGCAGTATCTAAATCAAAAGTATCGTTAACTTTTTTACCGACTAATAAATTTCCTAAAGGTGATTTGTGTGAAATTTTATTTTCTAAAGGATCAGCTTCAGGTTCACCAACTAAATGATAATTTTCGTTATCACCGTCTACATGAACAGTAACAGTTGATCCGATTGAAACAATACCCTTTTCCTCTTTAACTACTTGTGCTCTCTTAATAATTGAGTCAAGTTCGTTAATTCTAGCTTCAACTTCGATTTGAGCTTCTTTAGCGGCAGCATATTCAGCGTTTTCTGACACGTCACCTAAATCTCTGGCTGTTTTAATTCTTAAACCTACTTCTGGTCTTTTTACTTCAACTAAATCTTTGAATTCTAATATTAAATTGTCTAAACCCTTTTGGGTCAAATAAATTGGTTCCATAATTGTTTCCTTAACAATCAATCTTAACAGAAAGAAGGTTATTGTCAAATTAAGAGACTGTAAAAATACCTAGTTTTTCTGGTAAGATAATACCTAGAATGAGCGAAAAAATAACCAAAAACCAGATTGTCAATTTACTTGTAATAGCTCTTTGTTACGCAATTTTGGTCACTTCTCTTGGATATTTTTCAATCAACTACCAATTAGATTTTTTGAAGAATTCTTTCCTCTTTAAGACCTATTTTTATCTTGATAATTCTTTTGGAGGGTATCTTATTTCAGGTATGTGGGCTTTTTTTGATATCTCAACTTTAATGATTATTTTTGGCTCAATCTACCTTCTAGCAGATCAAATTCTTGCCTCCATAGATAAAAATGCTTGAACTATCCCCCGATCAAAAACAAGCATTAAATATGCTTTTAGATTTTGTGAAAACCAGCAACCCTGCTAAACAATTCATAACCTTAGGAGGTTATGCTGGAACAGGTAAAACTACCATCATTTCAGAATTAAGAAAAAGAATTAATACCGAACATCCAAAAATTAATGTAGCTTTTTGCGCATTTACCGGAAAAGCTGTACAGGTACTTAAAAACAAATTAGTGACAAATCAGGCACTTCTTAAAAAAGATGAGATTTCAACCATCCATGGACTTATTTACAGAACTATTGAAGACGATAGAGGTGCTGTAGTTGGTTGGGAAAGAAAAGAATTAGACGGTATTGAAGCTGATTTGATAATTGTGGATGAGGCATCAATGGTAGATCAAAAAATTTGGTCAGACTTACTTTCTTATGGAAAACCTATTATTGCAGTTGGTGACCACGGACAGCTTCCTCCTATTTCTGGAAATTTTAATTTAATGTCCAGTCCTGAACATAAATTAGAAAAAATTCACAGACAAGCAAGCGAAAACCCAATTATCCAAATCTCCATTTTAGCTAGAGAAATTGGAAAGATTCCTCACCAAAAATGGGCTAAAAATATTTTTAAAGTTCCGATGAGTGAGGGGCATGAATATTATGAAGATTTATTTTCATCATACAATCAAGACACTTTAGTATTATGCAATTTTAATAACACTAGACTAAGGCTCAACCAAGCTATTAGAAGACATTTAGGTTTCGAGGGAGAAAACCCACAAAAAAATGACAGAGTAATTTGTCTGAGAAATAATCATGAAAAACAAATTTTTAATGGTATGCAGGGATATCTAAAATTTATCAAAGCAAAAAATGAGCTCGCTTACGATGTTGAAATTGATATGGATGGGGCTTTAAGACTTTATTACGGTTTGGTATCTAAAGATCAGTTTAACTCAGAAACTACTCTTAATAATATTAATAGAAGCTACAAAACTCAAGGTTTAGACTTGTTTGATTTTGGTTACGCGTTAACAGTTCATAAGTCACAAGGTTCTCAGGCCAAAAAAGTTATTTTGTTTGAAGAAAGAAATAAGCACCAATCAGACGAAGATTTTAGAAGATGGCTTTACACAGCAGTAACTAGAGCCGAAGAAAATCTAATAATTTTTGGTAATAATTAAATTGGTGACCCTACGGAGAATCGAACTCCGGTTTTCAGATTGAGAATCTGACGTCCTGACCGCTAGACGATAGGGCCTTTAAAGCAGGTATATTATAACAAATTAGTTAGACTATTTAGATAAAGTAGGATAAATGTAAATGGCAAATATTAGAACTGCAAAAATTATCGATAAGAGCAGACCACATCCGCAAGACCAAAGAAAGTGAAAACTTCTTTTAGTTGGAATAAAATTGAGATTTTTAGGGTCTAGTCCATTATGCATAATTAAGATTTTTTAATTAATACCTCCTTGGAGAATTGTAAAATATGATTAATTCTTTTTGTACCAAATGGATGAGAGGCCTGTAACTCTGCAAGCCAGACACCAAAGTCTCTTGCATCTCTAATTTGGTTGGCAAAAGTAGAATAATCTATTCTTTTTGCAACCTTAGAACCAGCAATTAATTTTAACGTAGCCTTAACTCCAGCCACAGGGTTTTTAGTAACAGCTACAGCACATCTATCGCAAGTATATTCAGCATTTCGGTGATAAAAACCAAAAAATATTTCAGGAATGAATGAAAAAAGTGATGGTGGAATTCTTGGAATAAAAACACCTAAAACTGTATGCCCTGCTTTAATATGACCTAATTCGTGAGCCATTACCCATTCAATCTCTTCTTGAGTAAAATCGTCAATTAATGAAGAATGAAATACAACTGATTTTTGAACTATTCCAAACGAAAAAGCGTTATAAACTGGATTCTGAGTTATATATAAGTTAACATTTTTAAGACCTAGTTTTTTGCACATTTTTTCAAAGGGCTCGTAAATTTCAGGAAGTTGATCGTGAGTAACTCTTAGAGATCTACCCCTTTGAGAATTATTCATCAAATAGCTTCCAATAATGAAAAGTAAGATACCTCCAACCCAGAGATAAAAAAAATCAGAATAAGTTTTGGATATTATAACTACAAAAGCTAGAAGGTATAAAGAGTAAAGCAAAGAAGGTAATTCCTCTTTCTTTCTAAACATCCAAGCTTCAATAATTTCCGGCTCTGGAGATTTATATTTTTCAGGATTATTTTCAGGCATTAGAATTATTATTATTTATTATTTGTCGTGGGTCAAGGTATAATTACTTTAGGTTATGAATAAGTTGTACTTACTTTTAATATTTGCCTTTTTTTGGATATTATTTAGGTCCAATCAATACTTCGAAGACAGGTTAAACCAAGCACCAGAAGTTAAAGCTCTAACTTCAACTAAAAGATTCTTCTTGCCTTACCCTAAAAATTACGAAATTATTTCTGAGTCAGAAGAACAATCTCAAGTTGTTAGAGTGATTAAAACAACACAAGATAAAAAAAGTTTAAATAGTTTTTATCAAGAAATTCTTAGAATTAAAGGCTATGAAAAAGAATATGAATTAGAGAACGAGGATTTTATTGAGTTTAAATATTCAAAGAAAAACGAGGAAGTAATTATTAATCTTTCGTCAGAAAATAATCAAACTAATATTATCTTCAAAACTACAAATTAATCTTTCTTCTTTACACCTCTAAGATAAACAGCTTTCCATGGGGAGTATGTGGAAGTATATTTCTCATCAATCACGGCAATATCATTTTTAGTAACTTTTCTGGTAAAAGTTGAAGTTATACCACTGGCGGAAAAGTCTACTTGCTTTAATTCTCCGGGTTTAAGAGAAGGGTCATCTACGTATACCGAAGCGGGAGCTGGAATAAAACCTGTTAACACAGGTTCGGAAATTTCTACTTTTCTACCATCTTTAGTACCAAAAATGTAAAAAGACATCTCATAATTCGCCTTATCGACTGAAGCTTGAATCAATAGATGTTTTCCTGTATCGTTTTTAAATCTAAAATCCAGGCTAGGGTAAAATACTGAAGCATCTAGACCAACTTTTGCGTCTTGTTCGTAATATCCAACTCTATACGCATGAGGGTATCTTGAAGTAACAGGAAGACCAGAGTTTAAAATAGCTCTAAATAGGGTTGTAGAGGTTTGGCAAACTCCCCCACCTTCACCTAAAACAGTTTTACCTTCAGAAATAATATATGCTGTTTGGAAACCTTCTGATTGAGAAATAGGACCTACTGTTTTTAAAAAAGAAAACTCTTCTCCAGGAGCTACTAAAGTTCCAGAGATTTTTTGAGCAGCTAAATCTAAATTGAATACTCTAGAGTTGATAGAATGAGCAAACTTTGACTTTCCTATACCAACTACCTCATTAATTCCATAACCCTCTTTTGGAAGATTCTCTCCCACAGTAAAAGTAGCCACTTTTAAATCAGGTTTAGTGTTAAGAAGTGCGTCACGCAAGTCTTTTCTAAATTTCATCTCATCTAAAACACTTCCTTCTTTGTTTATTTGAAATTCGTAAACTCTTTGATCGTCAAATTTTGTGACTAGAGCTCTTGGTTTTTTATCAACAAATTGCTTAACACCATCGCTTAATTTTTTAGTCATATCTTCGTTTAAATCGTAATAAACTCCATCTTTGTTTTTTCTAATTTTGAGTAAGGAAAATATCTCACTTCTGGTTAGGTTTTTCTCTTTCTCAAAGAAAACTAACTTTAGACTTCTATAAAATTTTTTAGTTACGTCATCTTGAATGCTTCGCAAATCAGCAGCAGTTACTTCAGGTTTTTTTTGATAATAAGGTAATTGAATTTTAGAATCTTTAGTTTTCGGGAGTTCTTTTTCAAGGATAATCTTTAATTTATCGTAATCAACAGAAATTCCTTCTTTCTCATCAAGAATTGTTAAATTTCCATAAGACTCTTTAAAAGAAGCATCTCTGCCAGACTTCTGCTCCTCACCAACAATTCTTGAGACCTCTAGATCAATTAAGGAGTTATCAAATTTATATGAAAAAATTACTTCTAACGGAATAAATAAACTTTGAAATTTTCTTCGTTGATTATTCAAAAAAGTATCATCTCTACCAATCAAATAGGCTTTATTAACAGTTTCTTCGAGATCGTAATCAAATTTAAAATAGTTTGAATTATAGATATAATCTTTTTCATTAGAACTTAAAGTAATGTTTTTGTTGGTAGGAATTAAAATTTTAATTTTCTCTTTTGCCTCTTCTTTGGTAAGACCGCTTACTTTTAATCCAGAAATGTATACGTTGGGAAGAATTTTATTTTTAAACGAAAAGTTAATGTAAGTAAAAAATAGTGAAAAAATAAAAGTCAAAATTAAAATGACTTTAAGAATTCTCTCAATCATTTTTTAATTAAGTATTTTTTACTATCTAAAGAGAGATCATAAAAATAATCGCAAGTATCAATTAATTTAGAAGAAGCAGTTTTGGCAAAAGCGGCTACCTCAACTCTAACCCCCTGACTTTTAGCATATTCAACTAGTTCTGAGTAATCACCGTCACCAGATACAAGTACCACAGCATCAATTCTTGGAATCATTCTAATTACATCCATACAAAGACCAACGTCCCAGTCTCCTTTTTTATTACCTCCATAAAAAATTTGCAAATCTTTGGATTTAACTTCGAACCCCTTTACGCTTAAAGAATTAAAAAATTGATTTTCAGCACCTGTTTCAGCTTTAATTACATAAGCGAATGCTCTAATTAATTTTCTTTTTCCTAAGGTATTTTTTAAAATTGCCCCAAAGTCTACAAATGAGTTATATAGATTTTTAGCAGAGTAGTACATATTTTGTACGTCAACAAAAACAGCTACTCTTTGATCTGGTTGGGTTACATTTATCATATTTTCTTCTCTCAACTTTCTACTTAATTATTTTACTAAACTTATGTTATAAAAAGTCTTTTCAATTTTGTTAATATTTTCTGGAGAAGTTATGATATTGAAAACATATAAGTTTTCTTTAGTTAGTATGACAACTTTTGCCCTATCTCTAGATTCATTTGTAAAATAAAAAGCTAATAAATTTGAATCTAAAGTAGGAATTAAAGTGGTTAAATTTAAAGTAACTTTTGAATTAAAACTTGAATCTTCAATTTGATAATTTGGTACATAATTTTCTGCAATCTCTTGCAAGAAATTTTCACCGAGGTTATTAGGAGTTTTAAAAGAGTATTTGTAGCTAAATAAATTCTCAGGTCCCCCGGGCGTAGTTTCTAAACGTGTAGCATTTAAAGGAAAAAAGTTACCTTCAATTCTCTCGTTAGCATTTTTTTTAATGCTTACTTGATTTACTTTTGTTTCAATTTGGGAATCTTTTTCTACCTGAAGAGTCAATTTACTAAAGATAATTTGTTTAAAATCCTTAGTGTTTATTGTCAGATCTGGAGATGTTTCTAATAAATCTTGGCTAGTTCCACTAGTTTCACTAACTTTAGTTATCTTGAAATTCAATTTGTCCTTTATTCCAGGAATAAAGAAATAACTATAAATTAGTGAAACTAATAAAAAACTTAAGATTCCAGTAACGATTAAATATTTCTTCATCAGATTAATAATATCTTATTAATCGATCAAAGTTAAGGCAAGACCTTTTTTACCAGCTCTACCTGTTCTACCAATTCTGTGGATATATTCATCCATGCTTCTTGGTAAGTCATAGTTAATCACGTGAGAAACGTCAGAGATGTCGATTCCTCTTGAAACAACGTCGGTTGCAATCAAAATCTTAATTTCGCTGCCTTTAAATTTCATTAAAGAAGCTTTTCTTTGATTTTGTCTTTTATCACCGTGAATGCTTTCAACAAGTAATCCTTTTCTAACTAAATGGTTAGCTAAGTCTTCAACTCCGTGTTTAGTTTGTCCGAAAACAATCACTTTATGATATTCAGATCCAGATAAGAAATCAAATAAAACTTCTGATTTTCTCTTACCTTGAGGAACTCTTAAATAATCTTGTGAGACATTTAAGTTCACACTTTCTCTTAGAACTGAGATAGTAATTGGGTCTTGAACAAATGATGACAAGATTTCGTTTACTTTTTTGTTAGTTGTAGCTGAGAAAAATAGAGATTGTCTATCTTTAGCTAGTTTTGAAACTAAGAATTTAACTTCTTCAACAAAACCAATCTCAAGCATTTGATCTGCTTCATCTAAAACTACGTTTTTGAAATCTTTAAGGTCTAAAATTTCCCTATTAATAAGATCTTTTAGCCTTCCTGGAGTTCCAATCACAAAGTTTGGTTTGTATTTCAATTCTTTAACTTGTCTGAAAATGCTGGTTCCACCAATACATAAAGATGTACCGATTCTCATTCCTTTAGTGAATTTCATGAACTCTTTGTTAATTTGCTCTGCTAATTCTCTAGTTGGAGTCACAATTAAAACTTTTTGAGATTTATCTTTTAAGTGTTTATCAATTAAAGGAATTAAGAAGGCTGCTGTTTTACCAGTACCTGTGTTAGCTAGACCTACAATATCTTTTCCTTCCATAATCATAGGAATAGATTTGTCTTGAATAGGTGTTGGGGTAACGTAACCTAACTCTAAAATATTGTTTAATAGGTTTTGATCTAAACCAAAGTCTGTGAATTGGTTAGTAATGATTACTTTTTCTTCAGTAACTTCAGCATTTTTAATCTTAACTTTTGAATCTTCGACAAGTCTTACAAGTTCAGAAGGTGACCATACGATTCTTCTTTTTAAACCGCCTCCAGAATTTCCGAATCTTCTACCTCCACCGGAGTTTCCAAATCTTCTATTTCTGAATCCACCACCAAAACCTCTTCTTTCTTCACCAGTGTTTTCGTTTCTACCTTCAAAATTACTTCTTCCGAAGTCTCTTCTTGGTTTAAATTCTCTTCTTTCACCACCGAAGTCTTTTCTTTCACCGTTAAATTCTCTTTTTTCTCCACCAAATTCTCTTCTTTCGCCTCCGCCAAAACTTCTTTCGCTACCGAAAGTTCTTCTTGGTTTAAATTCTCTTCTTTCACCACCGAAGTCTTTTCTTTCACCGTTAAATTCTCTTTTTTCTCCACCAAATTCTCTTCTTTCGCCTCCGCCAAAACTTCTTTCAGTTCTTGGGCCTCTATCGTCTCTTCTATAAGAAGAGTATGAATTGGTAGGGTTAGATGACTTAGTTGGGTCAAATTCTCCTGAATATGGAGAATAAGAGCTTTGTCTTGGTCTTCCAAAATTAGAACCACCGAAAGATGGTCTGTTATTACTTCTAGTATTGTTTTTTCTAAAATCTTTCATATTTTCTTTCTTCACTTCATCGCTTTAATATAAGCTTTCATATAAAAAATTGATGATGTTGATTGAAAATAGATATTAAGTCAATTTATTATATATTTGAATTGAAAGTAGACTATACCACAAAAAACCCAAAAACACTATAGGATATATTCTCTTTTTTAAATAATAAGTTATAATGAACTTTCATGAACATAGAAAAAAACATCAGAAACATTGCTATCATTGCCCACGTTGACCACGGTAAAACTACCTTAGTGGACGGACTTCTAAAACAATCAAAAACTTTTAGAGAAAACGAGGCTTTAATGACTTCTTCTCTTATCTTAGACTCAAACGATCAAGAAAGAGAAAGAGGAATTACTATTTTTGCTAAAAATATCGCGGTAAATTACGGTGAAATCAAAATCAATATCATTGATACCCCAGGCCACGCTGACTTTGGGGGTGAGGTTGAAAGAACCTTAAACATGGCCGATGGGGCACTTTTACTTGTTGATGCTCAAGAAGGTCCAATGCCTCAAACCAAATTTGTGCTTAAAAAAGCACTAGAATTAGGTATCAAAATCATTGTGGTTATCAATAAAATTGATAAAAAAGACGCTAGAATTGACCAAACAATCAATAAATTATCAGACTTATTCCTAGAATTAGCTGTTTCAGACGATCAATTAGACTTCCCTATTATCTACGCTATTGGAAGAGACATGAAGGCTTGGAACGAACTTCCGGAGGATTCATCATTAGAAGCTAACTTAGCACCTGTTTTTGAAGCTGTTGTTAAAAACATTCCAGCTCCAAAAATCAAAGAGGGTGCTTTCCAAATGCAAGTTACTACTCTTGACTGGGATTCATTTAAAGGTAAATACTGCATTGGTAGAGTTATCTCTGGAGTTGCAAAACCGGGAATGCAGGTAAATCTAATCAAAGACGGTAAAGTTGAAAAA
>Ga0214923_10009361_pt1 | contig 10216 bp, 8 predicted proteins | sample LL1510_MetaG_FD_177993 | JGI IMG/M metagenome (GOLD analysis project Ga0214923, IMG submission 177993) | Freshwater microbial communities from Lake Lanier, Atlanta, Georgia, United States - LL-1510 | ecosystem: Environmental > Aquatic > Freshwater > Lake | place: USA: Georgia | collected 2015-10-15
GGTCCTACATGGGATTGTTGTTGCAGCTGTGGGTTCAGTTGACTTGATCCAGATGCTGTTGGAGGGATTTGTCCTCTTAAAACGTCTAAAACGCGGGTTAGATGTATAATTTCATTTTGGGTTTCACGTATTTGTTGTGATACTCTGAATATTACATGTTGATTTACCTCCGTTTCAGGATGAAGAATTCTATCTATTTTACAACCAATTGTCATTTGTGACATGATACAACTTTGGCATGTATATTTTTCGCAACCACATTTGCTTGGGGACCCGTGTAATAATAATCTAAGTATTCTATTTTCTCTAATATTATAGGAAGCTAGGTCTCTGCCATCTTCTAACTGGCAAGCAACAGGTCTTCCATCTGATAATGTACAATCTGGTAACAAGAGACGTGCCTTATGGGGTCTAATTTCTGTTATTTTTTCAATCATTAATTTGATATCATATACTGTGTCTGTTGAAAGTACCATGAGTTCAAAATTATTAGTTAAAGTTTGTATATATATTTTAAATTCTCCTCGTCTGGGTATCCGTGTAGATACTTCGGGGGGTGTAACTATACCATCTATTGCTTTTCTTAGATCCGATATATATCGACTATAATAATTAAATAATTCATAAATAATTGCTTTTAGTATTATATTTCGTTCTCCATTATTAACACTATACAAAGCGGTAAAATGAAATCTATCAACATTAAACATTTGATCAATTGTATTAATTGCTAAAGGATTTATAGTTAATGTGAACTGTAATCTTTGGTTTGGTCCTAGATGTTCAATAATATCATTTAACGTTACCCAATCATAACATTCTCCTATACTATCTTCACTTATTACCATTAAAAATCGTTGTTCAAGTGAAATAGGTAATAACCCCCATCGATAAATATTATCTTTTAAATCTGCTATAGTAATTCTAGAATCATGTATTAAACCATTAATACGATTAGTATCAATTTCAATCAGTTGACCCATATATATTATATAAATCAATGTTCCACCACTTTGTAAATACCGTTGATTATATCTAATTTTAGATTTACGTAAATTATTTTTTTGTTTTTTTGATTTCATTATATTAAATTAATTATATTTTTTTATTGTTTCAAATAAAATATTTATAATAGTAATTATACCGACTGAAAAGAAAAATATTATAATATAATTAAAGTAATTTATAATAGAACAAGAAAATACAGTAAGAAACATTCTAATAGAAAAAACATTAAAAAATTATTTATAATTTACATATTTAAAAGTCAACGTTTTAAATATGTAAAGGTGTAACAATGTAAGGTTAATATAAGGGTTTTTTCCATATCAGTAAATGCGTAAGTTGCCTTGTATTGGTGTGCGACAAGTTGGGCAGGTATTTAGCTGCATTCCATTGGCTAGGCAATCTTCGCAAAAAACGCGATGTCCGCATGGTATTAAAGCATAGATCGCGGCGGCATCTTGGCATATCTGGCACTCTGGGTCATTTATTGCTGGGGGGGGGGCTGGTGCTACTGGTTGTGGGCCCCTTCTAGCCAAACTGATTAATTCAATGTATCGTTCAACGTAGTTTCGATCAAACACAACCGGTACATCTTTATAAATGAATGGGGGGATAACTAATGGTTTAGATTTCTTTTCTCTCATTTTAAGTTCAAAATCAAATCCCGTCCTCATTTCAACTTCAGTTAATTCTGATGCTTGTTCTGTGGCAGCAGAGCCTCGCCACCACCAACTAGCTGCTGCTCTTGACTGTTCTTGTCGTCTTTTTATCGATGATAATAATGTTCTTATTTCATTTAATGGGTAGTGTATTTTTATCCATAACTTGCGCTTCGTCCAAAATTCACTTTCCAATACATTCACTGCTGCGTTTTCGTGTGTTAATAATTGAATTGCTCTATCTTCATCATTATCTGTCTCAATTAGTTTTACTAAAACCTCATTAAAATCAAATCCTAATGTAAAAATATCACGACCATTTTTTATAGATTCATCTATTATTAATTCCTTATCAGTTCTATCCGGAAAATCTCTACCCATTATGTCCCGAATTGTTTCATAGTGATTATGTACTATATTATTTCCTCCAAGTCTAAGAACTAGATCTAAAGTAGAATCTTTAACAATACCATAACATGCTACTGGATAATTTATCCAATTAGTATCATCTAACTGGTGGCCACTAAAAATAATTCTTTGGTCGGAAAAAGGTATTCCTACTTGATTTTGTATCATTTGTTTAATCTCTCTTATAGTTGTATCAGCTCTGATATCGGGTATTCTTAAAGTTCTTCCAGTTAATTCCCTAATATTAATAGTGAAAGCACCACCTGACATCAAATATGTAGCTCTTTTAGATTTTTTCTGATTTTTTGTTTTATATATTTTTCTTGAATTACGTTTATTATTTTCCATAATAATGTTTATATATTATATCAATATATTATTTCACAAATTATTGGCATATTATTTTTTAACAATCATTTATTTATCCTAAATATAGAAACATGAAAATCACCTAAAATATATTATAGTTATTATAAGTTTCAATATACTAATCATAGTAGTTCTCAAATAGTATAATCCTAATTAAGACTTTTTTTTGCTATAATCTATTTATTCTAGCTATTTTACATAAACTACATTGTATATCACCATTTATTATTCATGTGTTTTTATCATAATCTTTTTGGAATATCTTTATACAAATACTATATTTATTTTAAAAATAGAATTAAATATAATAGATAAAAAACAGTAATATGAATATTAAACTTTTTACTGGTGAGATAATTAAAGTAGATAAAATTAATCAAACCACAAGTATTTATTTTCTTAAACAACAATTAGAAAAAACTATAGGCATCGAACCAGATCGACAACGTTTGATTTTTAATGGCATTCATTTATTAAATACACATGATTTATCATATTATAATATAAACAACAATGATTTACTACATCTTTTAATAAGATATCGTGCTGGGTGTTATCATTATACTACAACAGGATGTTTATAATCCAAATATACTAAACAGAAATATTAATGGGGGTATCTATTTATTTTAATGCAAACATATGTATTACTATTAAATATAATAATATAATGTATTTATCATAGAAATAATCATTGATGATATTGATAATGTTAAAAAAATGGTTTTACAATCTCGTAACGCACGAATGTATAAACTGTCATGTTTGGGCATCCAAATTATAGTCAGTATAATACATGAAAACAAAAATGATATAACAACTGGAATAAAAATACTTTTTTTTTGTAATTTTGTCAGTTCATTATCATTTATACCAGTATGTTTTAAAAATATAGCTACAGCCAGCGCAGAAGTTAATATTACTCTAGCATTTTCTTCTATATATGAATATTGTGATATTTCTGCATCAAATGATTTTAATGTATCTTGATAAGAAAAATAACCATTCAAAATTAATATAATTATAACTATAATTAGAATAATAAATATAAATTTCTGTTCTGTATTAATACTATATATATAATAAAAATAAATAATTGAAAATAATATACCAACTATATATATGTATATAGCTGAAGTAAAGTTATAATTTTTATTATCGGATTTATTATTCATAGATCCATATATAATATCATATAAAGAAATTTAGATAATTATATAGAATTTCATTTTATCTTTTTTGTTTAACCCTTACAATGTGATACTTATTTTATATAAAGTCAAATATATAATGAAATATTTGATTACATGAAAATTAAAATAAAATATTGTGGCAGTTTTTAGATATATTATATATATATATATATATATATAATGGAAGAAGAAGAGGAGGAAGACCAATATGTGCCTATATATAGAACTGATGGACACTGGTATTACTATGCGTTTACAATTTTAGGTAAATTTGTAAATAAATTAAAAGCGGGTATAGTGTGCGATGAAAGAAAATTACCATCAGATTTACAAAAACCATTAGCAGAACAAGCTGATAAAACGCTAATAGAAAAATATATACCTATGGAGGAAAAATTAAGATTATTACGTGAATTCAATACATTTATAAATCTCCAACTAAGAGAGCAATTAGCACAACACGGAATTCCATATGATGACACAGATATATATTTAAATGTAGTTAATCTGGCAAAAGCAAAAGGTATAAATTTACTTGATCCAAAAATTGTGCGTGATGAGGTTTTACCTTGGCTTGGAACTACTAATTGGAGTTCTAATACAGGAGGACAAACTGAGCAAGTACGTCGTATAAATAAAATAATTAAAACTATACATAAAGGAGGTATATATAATAGGAAATTTAAAAAGAGTAGAAAAAATCAAAAATTATTTAAAAAAGGCTTATTGTCAAGAAAACGAAACCAAAACAGGTCGAAAAAATTATAGATTTATAAAATTTTAGTGTTTTTAAATCTATAGTTTTATATAATATAATATTGTAATCATAAATCGTACTATTTTATAGAAGGATAGATACCTACTATTTGTTTAATAAATAAATTAAAAATATGTAATAGTATCAAGTCCTATAGCATTAGTAATATTGGAATTGTTTAAACTATATTGAACTAAACGTGCTCCAGTCAGATCAGCACCTGATAAATTAGCATGTATAAAAGATATTACGTGTGGTGTTATCTGATAAATGCCGTTTAATTTAGCGTTAGTTAAATTAGTATTATAAAACATAGCTTTATCAATATTCGTCAATATTAATTTAGCTCCACTTAAATTCGCATTTGTAAAATCTACTTTAGTTAAATCAGCACCGGACAAATCAGCACCCGATAAATTAACTCCATTAAATTGAAAATATCTAAGTGAACATTTCTTAAGTTGAGCATTTGTTAAATTAGCACCTGATAAATTAACTCCTTCTAAATTACAACCATTTAAATTAGTGTTTATTAAAATAGCTCCACTAAAATTAACATATGTTATTGTTGAACCCATAAATACTGCATTCCTACAATCAGCACCAGTAAAATCAATACCATTTAAATATGATCCCTTAAAATTAACACCTACTAAAATAGAACCAGAAAAATTAGTGCCAGTTAAATTAAAATTCATCAATATAAGATTACTGCAATCAGCACCACTAAAATTAACACCAATTAAATTAGCACCTAATAAATTAGCACCTGTTAAATTAGCACCGCTTAAAATAGCACCTGATAAAATAGTACCGGTTAAAATAGCACCGGTTAAAATAGCACCGGTTAAATCAGCTCCTGTTAAATTAGCACCAGTTAAATCAGCGCCAGTTAAATTAGCGCCTCTTAAATCGGCTTGATTTAAAATAGCATTTGTTAATATTGTGCCTATTAAGATTGCTCCATTTAGATTAGTTCCACTTAAAAAGTATCCAGTTAAATTAACATTTGAAAAATTCGCTCCACTTAAATTAGCACTGTTAATTTGTGCTGGTGGATCATAGAAAATATTACCAGTGTAAAACGTACTTCCAACAAAATTGGCTCCAGATAAATCACTATTTGTAAAATTTGTTTTTATAAATATTAAATTAGTTAAATCGGCATTATGTAAATTTTTATTACTTAAATCAACACCTCGTCCTAAAATAAACCCTTTACGAACATCATATCCAAGGGGCATTGGAGGATTGCCCTTAACATTTTCAGATATAGTATGGTTAAAACTAATAAACTCCATGATAGCTCCTGTTAGATCTGCTCCGGTAAAATCACTATATATGAAATCAACTGATTCAAAATGAGTATTAATAAATATAGCGTTATTTAAATTACACCAGTTTAAATCACTCATATATAATCTAGCACCCGTAAAATCCGTTCCAGTAAAATCCATACGACTTAATAAAGCATCATCAAAATTAGCGTTAACTAAGCTTACATTGGGACCACAAATATATCCTTGTTGTAAACGATATTCATGAGATAATATTGGATTTCCTTTTAAATTACCTGTAGTTATGCCTGAAAGGTTAGCACTACTTAAATCAACATTACTTAAATTAGATCCGGTTAATATTGCCCCGGTTAAATTAGTACCAGTAAAAATAGCATCACTTAAATCAGCATTACTTAAATTAGCATTACTTAAATTAGCATTTGTAAAATTAGCATGATTTATATCAGAGTTGGTTAAATTAGCCCCACTTAAATCAGCACCAGTTAAATCTACACTTGGTCCAACAAAAATTCCGTTATGAATTGGGTTTCCTCCTCTAATTGATTTCACTTTGCTAATTTTACGATTATAACTTTTTGATTTTTTTTGATTTTTTTTTGATTTCATTATATAATTATATAAATTATATTTTATTTGGTTTACCCTTACAACGTTTTATGTAATTTAGTCATAAAACTACATATTTTAGTATTTGAACAATCAGTAAATGATAAAATGTTAATAAAATGTTAATAAATTAGTAATAAATTGGTAATAAATTAGTAATAAATTGGTAATAAATTAGTAATAAAATATCTATAAAACCTACTGGAGATGTAAAAACAATATAATGATTATAAAAAATTATTATATAAATAAATTTTAAATATTTATATAATAATATATATAAAAAATGCCGCCTAAAAAAAAATCACAAACCTCAAGTAAAGCACCAGCGTCAGCATCAGCAACAGATTCAACAGCACCGGATTCAAAAGCAGTAGCAGCAGCAGCACCAGAATCACTAGTCCCAGCAGCAGACCTGTCAGCAGCAGCAGCATCAGCAGCCGCACCAGTAAGTGATGAGGTACCATCAAGTGTTAGCGAAGCAGACATTAGAGTATTAGAAAGTAGGCCTGAAAATAGTCCTGAACATCGCCAGAAATATCCTCCTCCAACTGTCCAACAATGTATGAATCATAATGGAATAAGAGTTAGAGGTTATCCCCCAGCTACATTTGTTAAGGGTTGGATTGGAAGACATTGTGCTGATCTTTTGGATGAACATGTACATGATGATATAGATCCAAAAACTAAGGCTATTGTAACAAAAGAAGGTACAGGTTTTTATAAACCAGAATGTGCGAAACACGAACCAGGTCCTAACAAAACGCATGGATGTATTCATTCGAATGATTTAGCTAAAAAAAAATATATTAAATATAAAGAAGTATGTGGAAATTTAGGATATAGAGATTTTGGTGTAAATGAAAAAAATTATGATAATGTAATTAAAAACGGTCCAGAATGTTTAAGATTAAGAGAACAATATAGAAAAGACTGTATTTACCAACCATTTCATACAAATAAAACCCAAGGAAATTATTATCGTCATAATACCGTAGTTATGGAAAATGTTCAACACAACATACATAAAGCATTAGAAATAAAAAAAGATGTGGAGGACAGAAAAGGGAAAGTCAAGAGCGCCGCTCTTGCTAAATTACATGCTGCTCGGCAAAAGGAAGATAATGCTGAAGACAAGGCTAAAGAAGACACTAAAAACAAAGATAAAATGAGTAGAAGAAAGCTTGGAAATAACGTTTCGAACTTTAAAGAAGCGATTATGCAATTAGCAATAGATAAACTTGAGTTAGATGAAAAAACTCGGAGGGAGGATATTGATTTTATCACTGGAGGAGGACCGGTGGAACGTGTAAGACAACAATTACAAAAAATTACAAAAATAGCCGATTTGGAAGAAATATTTGATAAACTTTACGAAGAATATTATAAATCAAAACAAGACGCGGAAGCAGCCGGCGCAGCTGCTAGAGGCGGAACAACAAATATTGGAAAATTCCGATCCCGTAAACAATTAGTTCAAAGAAATAAATCAAAAAAAAGACAACCTAGAAGATCTATTCAACGTAATAATAATAATATAGGCAAAAAATCAATAAAACATTAAATACAATTTAACCCTTACTTCGTATTTTTGTGTAAACCTGAATATTTTATTATAAACTTAATTGTAAAATAATAAAATATTTATAGAAAAAAATACGTTACACTTAAACGGTTAATAAATTATTATAATTTATTGTGTCGTCTAGATTTTCTATTAAATTTACCACCTTTGTTAGCAGGTCGTAATGATTTGGTTTTATAATGATCATTTTTATCCATATATCAACAGGTTATTTTATTTCAATCATTTTTAAGATGGCGAAAATCACACATTTCATCTAGTCCACATTGTGCTTTCCAATTTAATTCGTCATTTGATTTTTTAGGATCACAATATACATTTTCTAGGTCACCTGGTCTTCTGTCCGAAAAAATATAATTTAATTTAACATTATTAACATGTTCAAACTTCTTAATTACATCTAAAACAGTATATGAATTACCAGTTCCTAAATTAAAAATACTAATATTGTCATGATTATTATGATATTCAATAGCTTTAATATGACCCTTTGCTAAATCTTCAATATGTATATAATCACGAGCAGGTGTTCCATCATATGTATTATAGTCATTTCCAAATATTTTTATTCTAGTATTTTGTAAATAATTACGAACAATAACTGGCATTAAATTATTTGGAATATCTCTAGGATTTTCAACAATTAATCCGCGTTGAATAGTTCCTACAGGATTAAAATAACGTAAAATTACAAAATCGATTGATAGATTGACTTGCGCATAATCTTTAATCATACATTCTATAATATATTTAGTCATTCCATATGGATTTGTAATACCAACTCCGGTTGGTGTTTCTTCACTTAATGGAGATAATTGATTACCGTATACCGTAGCACTACTACTAAATATAAATTTCTTAACACAATATAGACTTGTCAGTTTTAAAATATTAATACTAGATAGTAGATTATTTTCATAATATTTCATAGGTAGTTGAATACTCTCTGAAACAGCTTTTAAACCAGCTAAGTGTATAATCACAGATATTGAATGAGTTTTAAATATATTTTCCATCGATATATAATCACAACAATCTATATTAAATACAATTAGATTTTCTCTATTGGGCAATGATTGAACATTATTTTCGTGACAATTAGAAAAATTATCTATAATAATAACATTTTTATTATCAAGTAATAAGTAATAACTAATAGATGATCCAATATATCCAGCACCTCCCGTTAATAAAATATAATCTTTTTTAGACATTATTATATATTAAATTTTTGTATATTTTTAATATATATATATATTTATCTATGTTTATTATTATTGATAAATATTAAATATCACAAGACAATTCACTCATCAAATTACGAATATAGTGGAGATTGTTTTATAAATTTTATAAACGAAAGAAATTCTAATTCTAATTATTCGGAAATTATTGGTTTCATTTCATTAAACTTTTCTTTTAATCGTTGGACTATTATGGGTATATCGTTGGTATCATAGTTACGGAATAATGTTTCCACACTCTTATCTATAATGGGTAATATAGTATCAAAATAATGAGAAAACTTCTCATTATTTTTTTCAATAAATATATCCATAAATTTACGAATAATTTCTTCCATAACATGTAATATATCAATTGTATCTTGAACATACCTCATATTAAAATCACTTAATCGTGAATCGAGATTAAAATCAATAAAACGCATCCTTGAAGGATTATCTAATAGAAAAACAATATTAGATGAGTGTATGTCATTATGATTAATATGTTGAGATGAAAAATGAATTATACCATTAAATAAATTTATAAATCCTTTAAGTATTTTTTTACAAAAACTCGGTGTCATAATAGACTCATATATAGGATTTTCAATTAAATTAGTTAGTGATATTCCACCATATTCATAGGTAGCAATATATGTATATTTTGATCTATATCTATCTTCGTATGGTAATTCAGTTAGATTATGCGTTTCATTAATTATCCCAATATCAATCATTGGAAGATGGTATTGGTTTGAACTGTCATATGTATTTAAATTCATTTCTAATTGTCTAAATTGGTCTATTGAAATGTTTTCACGTAATATAAATAATTTAGTAATATAATTGTCATTATGGTGCATAATATCAGGCTTTAAAACTATACCCTGAATTCCTTTGCCTATAATAGGTTTACCTCCATGTATTGAACGAAAATAAATAAATTTACCTCTATTTATTAAATAAAATTTCATTATATTGTATATAATTATTTTAGTATATTGTTGATATGCTATAATAAATATTTGAAATTCCGTAAATATATCATACCATTGTAAAGATTACATAAGAATACATATATATAAAAATTAAAAAATATGCTAAAAT
>Ga0214923_10009363_pt1 | contig 10214 bp, 9 predicted proteins | sample LL1510_MetaG_FD_177993 | JGI IMG/M metagenome (GOLD analysis project Ga0214923, IMG submission 177993) | Freshwater microbial communities from Lake Lanier, Atlanta, Georgia, United States - LL-1510 | ecosystem: Environmental > Aquatic > Freshwater > Lake | place: USA: Georgia | collected 2015-10-15
ACCAAGTCGATAAACGCCCGCCGCGGCATCGAGAAGGTGTAGGAGCTCCGCTCGACTGCGTCTACGGCTGGATCAAGCAGTGGGGCGGACTGCGCCAGTTCAAGCTGCGTGGCACTGAGAACGTCAGTGCGGTGTTTGGCCTGCACGTGATCGCCTACAACCTGGTCCGCCTGGGCAACCTGCTCAAGCCGGCGGCAATGGCAGCGGCATGAGCATGAACAGGTGGTTGCCCAGAGGTGTGACCAAGCGGCAGCGATCAGGCCTCAATGGCGCAACAGGCCTGAAATCGGCTGCTTTGATCAGCCCCTGAAACGCTGACACCGAGCTCAAAGGGAGCGTAATCAGCTCACCGGAAGGGAAAATGCGCCTCGTGAGGCGGTTTTTCTGTAAACTCCTAATGCATTCAGAAACAAGCCATTGTTTCTCTATGTTTATCGGTGGTTACTCGAATCACTTTGCGATTGATGCTTGCTTTGCTTTTTGGTTTTAATAAAAAGTAATAATCTATGATTAAAACAATTTCAGTCCTATTTAATATTCTGAGCAGAGATTTGCGCACCAAGGTCTTCTTGTTGCTGTTTTATCTACTAATCTCATCAGTGGTAGAGGCGCTCTCAATTGGCCTAATCGCGACATTTGCGCTTATCCTGTCAAAAAGCACCCCTGAGCAGCCTTTTATCCCTACACAGATAATTCATATTCTGGGGACTAATGATTATAATCTAGCTATAACTCGCATATCTATCCTTATCATTTTCTTGAGCTCACTTTCTTGTGCCGTCCGAGTTATATGCTCCAGGCAACTGTCATTAACTTCTGCTTCAATAGGCACGTTTCTCAATGTCAAATATCTCGAAAGTATATTTTCCCTTAGCCTTATTAAATATAATAAAATCACCAAGTCCGATCTCCTTTCCACAATCGCGAACTCAAATATCGCCATTAATTCCTTCATGACACCACTATTCACAATATTTTCAAGTTCAATAGCTCTCCTACTCTTTTCAATAATACTGTTTGTGGCCTCACCATTAATTACATCTGGGTTTCTTCTTGTCTCGCTCTTTGCGTATTTTCTCATAGCTTACTATTCAAAGGTACGGCTTGGGTCCATATCCAGTAATACCTCCAACTTAGTGAACTCGGAGATTAATCTTATTACCGACATCTATTATTCATATCGTGACATTCACCTATGCAGCAAGCTTCCAGAATACCTCGATAAACTGCATTCAATCGAAGCTCCCCTCAGGCGCTATGGCGCTCTCGTTGTCTATATTTCCACTCTACCACGTTATCTAATAGAATCTATCGGTCTAATTGTTGTCGCAATTCTATCATTCTTTTTAGCAACGATCGGTCAAGGTACTATGATTCTACCCCTTTTAGGGATTGTTATAATATCAATGCAGAAGCTGCTCCCATCTATACAACAAATTTATACCTGCTATGCCAATATGAAAGGTTCTGAATATTCAGTTGCCTCATATATTGAAACCCTAAATACCGAACCCGATCACGATAACTCAGTCTTTCTTAGTACAGGTACTTCTGTCTTAAACAACAGCCATAATACTGATTTGATTACACTTAATAACGCCACTTTCTATAGACCTAATTTCCCATCTAAACCTGCCTTAGAAAAAATATCCTTTACTGTAAAGCAAGGTGAAAAGATAGCCATTGTTGGTCCATCTGGATCGGGTAAGTCAACTCTTCTAGACTTGCTCGCGGGATTTATACCTTTAGATACTGGCTCAATTTCCTACAATCAAGATGTCTTTGCAAATCCAAAGCACAGTTCAAGAACCACTTCGCTTTTGGCATATGTACAACAAAAAACTCATATAATAAACTCTTCAATTAACTCTAACATCTTTTTCCCTTACAGTCATAGTTCTATTCCAAATAGCTGTTACAAACGTGCTTGTCAAGCAACTGGCGTTTGGTCTATGGCGCCAAACATAAATGAAGATTTGGCCAATTTAGTCGGTGATTCTGGTTCAACTCTAAGTGGAGGTCAGCAACAAAGACTTGGTCTTGCTAGGGCATTGGCCAGAAATCCTCTCTTATTGTTACTTGATGAATCCACCAGTGCATTAGATCCTGCATCTGAAACAGCCATTCTCGACAACATTTTTGGCCGCTACCCTAATCTAACGCTTGTCTCAGTTACTCACAGACTAAACACGCTAGACAGATATACTAGAATAATCTATGTCGATTCTGCAACAATAGTTGCGGACGGTGAGCTTGGCTATCTTCTTTCTACGTGCGATAAGTTTAAAGACTTCTATTCAACATCTGGAATATGATTTCTGACTTTCACATTGTTATTGTAACATTTAATCGCGCTGCTTATCTCGAGCAATGCATCAATTCAGTTCTAAGTCAAGTTGGAGTATCAATATTCCTTCATGTTATAGACAACGGGTCGACTGATTGTACTCAGAATCTTCTTAATCAGCATCGTACTTCAAAGCGTCAAACTCAAAGTCAACTACAAGTCCATACTTCCTTTTTGCGGACCAATATTGATCCGCTAGACGCCTTCCTATGCTGTGTTTCCGGTTTTCAAGGAAAAATATTTACTATTCTTGGTGACGATGATTGGTATAGTGGCACATTAACCCTTTTTGCAGTAAAAAATGCTCTTCTTCATGGCACCTATGATTCATGCTTGTTAAATACCCGTCGCATTAACCTTTCCTCTCCTTCATTAATGAAAGTTAATGCTTCAACTAGTGAAATTTCACCGTCTATATCTCCAACAACGAAATTAACTTTTACCTCCAGGCAAATTCTCGAGAAGCAGTGTGATGACTGGAAAGTCAAATTACAGTATGCTTATCCTGCTTCAGTACCGTCCCCTTGTTCGAGTTTTCCTAGAGGGTACCGCTTTCATTCATCTGCTAGTTTTTTTTGTGTTGAGTCTCTTGAATCAATTCCTTTGACACCATTCTCTTTTTTGACAAGGCCATTCGGTGATATCGGGATGATTCAGGTTCTTCTAGATAATCATCAACACGTGCTCTTACCATCACAGTACGTCTATATCGGTGTTCTGCCTACTAGGGAAACAGGCATGATCCAAAACCCGTTTGCCAATACACGTCTAACTTGCTACCTTCGTGCTTCGCTAGACTCTAAAAGGAGCATAAATCTTCCAATTTTCTCTATTATTGCTTCTAATCAGTTTCTTCGCGAATGCACTCGACTGCCGTTCGTTGTTTGTGTAAAGCGTACGGCCTTCTTTTACCTATCTGCTGCCAAGCAAATTGTTTTTTCCGAGCTATCTTTCTTGACTAAGTGTAATTTTATACTTCGGCTCTTTCACTTCTGTTTCACCGATATTCTTGATATCTAATATCGCTATATTCCTTCTTGTGCTGGCTCTAACCACTTTTTCATCTAACCACTTCTTTATGCTTATTTGTTCAAATACTCTGTGTAATCATGGCCTAAGTTTCTACATAATACTCTGGCTAATTTGTTCTGACCAGAACGCTTCTCATCTTGCTTTTCCGGTGTGACTATGCCCAGTTATATGAAAGCTATGTTCTTTGCGCTCCTAATCGGTGCGTTTTCAATACTCTACAACTTTCTAGCCTTAGGGTTAACACCATATACTCTATCCTACTCTATAAGCTATGTTGTTGCTTTTGTAATTCTTTTCGGGTTAAGTAACTTGCTCATAAATGTCTTTATTCAGAATCCGATACTATTAATTCCTTCACGTTCTGTTCTCCTCTTAGGTATCTCTTATTACTTCTTCTCATTTATGAGGAAGTTAGCCGGTCTTTTTTCTGCCACAAGTCTATACGCACTAAACAATCAATCTGTGATTTCCAAAGACTCTACCTTTTTGTCTAGAATGTTCACTTATATGCTACCTGAGGCTATATTTCTTGCAACCTTTATTTCTCTTGTACCAACATTTATTGCATTTCACCATTTTCCGAATATTCCTGTTAAGAAGTCAACTTCATATCTTTTATCTTTTTTGTTGTTCATCATGATAGTTGATAGATTCCTGTCATCCTCTGCAAATGCTATTGCTACTGTTTTGCTTCTTGGCTATTTTATGTATACATTATTCTCGATGATTGCGCAAATCCCAAGCCTCGATCAGATTATTTCTTCCTTGCTCAAAAGATTCTTCTCGCATCTTCTCTTAAGTAAAAGCTCTTTGTTTCAGCTCTCAATCGGCTTGATATTCATATTCTCTTTAGTTTTGCTTTCATTTAACAGAAGCGGAGATTATCTGTATCTATTCAGTCTTCCTTTCCTGTATCTCGAATCTCTTGCTACTTATACGTCATCAATATTTTCTTATTTTACTCAACACTCTGGTGCATACTGCGGTCTCCAGTCAAATATGGTGGGATTCTTGCTAACATCTTATGACTTAAATTCTTGCCTGGCTGCCTTCCGATCTGTAATACAAGCATTTCCCTTGTATCGCCAGGGATATTGGCTCGGCCTAACAGGCGCACATGCCATTGACTATGGATCTTTTCTGGTAATACCTTCAATTATTGCTACATCCGTCTGTTATTCTGCCCCTTTCATTCTTCTTAAGACTCTGCGAAGATCAAGTTCTGTGCGTTCTTTTATGTCCTTCCAATTGTCGTGCTTCTATATGCTTTCAATGTCTTCACTGTTTATTGAATTTATAACTGCGAACCTTCTGATTCCTTTTATTTCTTTGCTCTTCACGGTTTCTCTGATTTATCTTGGTCAGCTCTCTCCGTGCTGTATGAATAAATATCTTGACCGAGTCTTGACCGAGTCTTGACCGAGGCAATTGCCGGATGCGCTGATCGAGGTACCGACGATGCGCCGCTTTGCCGGCATCGCTTTGATCAGCGATCGGATCCCTGATGAGACCACGATCCTTCCGTACCGGCATCTGCAGGAGCAGAACAATCTGGGTGATAAGATTTTCGAAGTCGTGAAGGCGCACCTCTCAGCCAACGGCATGGCCATGAAGCAGGGCACGATCGTTGATGCCACCATCATCACGGCACCAAGCTCGACCAAAAACAAAGCTGGGAAGCGGGATCCGGAGATGCACCAGACCAAGAAAGGCAACCAGTGGTATGTCGGTATGAAAGTGCATCACGGCGTAGACAGCGAAAGCGGCTTAATCCACTCCGTGGAAACCACAGCTGCCAATGTGCATGACCTTACCCCAGCCGCTGAGCTGGCCGCTACAACCCAGAAGCGCAGCCTATTCGCGGAGCCAAAGGTCTTGACGATCTTTAGGAACATCAACAACTAGCATGCGGTTGTTTCCTCATCGCAATGAAAAAAACATGCATATTGGCTATACGACATACACTTCGAATTTATATGGGTGGTCGTCATGCATACAAATTTCAATCCAGTACGCGCAAGCTTCATCATTGCACTTGTGAATCTAATGATGTGTGCTCGGCATGATCTGGGTATTTCTTTGGTAAATCTTCTTTCCAATTATTTGTCCATTATCTGCTCTTCTTGATGCTGGCAATTCTTCCTGTCTTGGATGAGCAAAATCGTATTCAGTCAACACTTGAATACTACAGCGTCATTTTGCCTTGTCAACTTGTTATCGTTGATGCAGGCTCTTCTGATTCAACTATCAATCTCTGTCATCGTTATTCAAAACTCTTCAGACATCCAATACATCTTACTTGTCGGCCAAATAACGGCACCACTGAAGAACAGGATTGGATAGACTGGTTGATAAATAGTTTCCCTTCCGACTATTATCTTTTCCTATCTTGTTCTGAACGGATTCCAGCCCAATCAATTAATCTTTATCAGACTCATTCCTCTAATGCGATAGATCTTGTTTACGTTCCTAGGCGCTCATTGCTCAATGAAGATGATATATCTCTAGTTTACTCTCGATTGCAAGATCTCATTATTTTCCGATCTACTTATTTCCCAGTATGTCGTTTTGCTTCTAGTTTGGCTCTACAACAAATCCCTACAATTATTCATGATAACTGGCTTTCCTCAGCACATCTTGTGAATACCCTTTTCGTAAGGAATCCTGTCAATTGCATTGAACACCGCAAGAATCCCGATATTTACTTAAACTTACGCAAGCATATTGATTATGCTAAGAATGAAGCCATGCTCGGCTTTCCGCTGATTAAATATACTCTCAAGATTCACAGAGAGCTAACATATCTTTTCCTTCTTGCAGTCACCTTAAGGTTGAACCGATCCATTCTTACAGAGCTTCTTATGCGCATAATCTATCATCTAAACATTATAACCATAAGGGTTTCAAGTACTCCCAACTGATAGATTTTCCTGCCAATCTACTGTCTACCAATTAATTATGCATGCTTTTCCCACTTGCTATTATTCTGCAAAATATCATCTACTTCTAGCTTGAGTATGCTATTGCTCTAAAGCGTTAGTTTGGCCTTCCTTTTTGCCATTAGTCGTATAGACAGATATTCACCTTTAACCCCTTATCTCTTGTCATTTATTTTAATCTTAACCTTATGCTTGCAGAAGTGATTTCTATTGATATTATCATCCTTACTAAGGATAATCCACTTGAGCTACAGCGAACAGTCTCTTCAATACCACAAGAGTGCAATTTATTTCAGCTTCGGCTTATCATAATTGATGGCTCATCTGTTCCAGCACTTTCCCCTGAGTCGTTAACATCATTAACCCTCAAATATCCTAACTCATGTTATGTTAATACAAGGGCTCTCAATGTCTTTGGAATATATCCATGCATGAATCATGCCTTAAAGTTAATTTCCTCGGACTGGTTTATATTCATGAATTCAGGCGACGCATTCCATTCTGACTTCCGCCTGAAATGGATTCATGGCTTTCTTAGATCGCCTTCGCTCAGTGTTGTATTCGGCCGCGCTCAAATAATTTCTCCAAACTACCGAATAACCTGGGAGGTGCCATCGCCTAAGATTAAGCGAATTGAAGCATGGCTCCGTTATACTGAACCGAATCATCAGGCAATGTTTGTTCGTAAACATGTTTCTCAGCAAATCGCATTTGATGAGTCCTGTCCCATTGCAGCTGATGCTTTATGGAAGCGCCAAGTGCTAGATAAGAATAGGTATGTATATCTCCCTCTCACTATAGCTGTATTTATGTTAGGTGGCGTTTCTTCCACATATTCCTTGCGACATCTTGCTCTTAAATTGTCTGAACATTCACGCAGGCCTCATGAAAAGCTTATGGAGGTAGTCAAGTATATCCTAAGCAAAATGGGTCTTTTTCTGCCTGCTTTGCAAAAAGCTAAGTCTGAAGCTGTTGCTGTTCTATTCTCTTGACTATTTATTCTAACTCATAAATCTATCCTTGTTTTTGAGTTATACTCCACATGGCGAACCTAGCCCATCCTTATTTTTCTATTATTACTCCCGTATATAATGGTAGCAGATTTATAAGGCAATACATCCAATCTCTCCAGTCGCAAACATATAGTGACTGGGAGGCTATTATCATTGAAGACTGCTCTACTGATGATAGCTTCCAAATACTTAGTTCTTTGATGGCTGACGATCCTCGTTTTAAGATATTCTCTAGTCCTATGCCTGCAGACAACACGATATTACGTGGCCCTTACAGGCCACGTAATATTGGATTAAGTCTTGCTACTGGCCGCTTTATTTGTTTTCTTGATATCGATGATTATTGGCTGCCTAGTAAACTTGATGTCCAGCACTCTGTGCTTGAATCTAATAGAAGTTTAAAGCTTTTGTATTCTGATTATATTAAAGCTAATTCATGTCTTGTTAAAGGTTACCTCAAGCCAAGCCTAAATTATCCTTCCGTAAAATCGCAGATAGCCATTTGGAATCCTATACCCAACCTAACTAGCTGCGTGGAGTCTTCTATTGCTAAGGAGACTTCTTTTAGGCCAGTTCATCACGAAGACTATATTTTCTGGTTTGAGGTTATCGCAAAGCTTCATTCGTCCCAAATTTGTAAAATACATTCCGTTCTGTGCATTTATCGCTCTTCCTCGCTATCGGTCTCTGCGAATAAATTTCTTGTGCTTTCATGGTGGCTTGATTGCTACCGTTTCTTTGGCTATAATGTATTTTTCTCTATCTTGCTATTGTTGCTCAAAATCTTTGCTGAAGTAATTGAATCGATCCTTGTATTCATGAAGATAATACCCTGTCGGCCAATCTCTCTTACCCGCGCCTTTCGGTGACTGTTGCCATTCTTTACTTGTTATCATTGCTCGCCCTTCCCCTTGGATTCTTTCTGATAGGCACCTCTCACTTGTTCGATCTTGTTCAGCAGTTGACTGCACTCGTTTTCTGAATCTTAGCTCAATACTATTTGTCATGGCTCTCATTTATTAATCTTTCTCTTCTGTATCCCGTGGCCATCCCTTATTCAATTATTGTCACTGGTGCCAGTGGTTTTATTGGTTCCCATTTGTTCCGTCACTTCCTTGCGCGTTGCCCAGTTTTGCGTCTCTCTAGAGTGGGTGTACCTGATGACCCGGCATCTTTCTCTTACGATGAATTTCTAAAACCAAGTTTAGCATCTTCTATTGCAAGTTGGAATCCTCGTGTTCTGATTCATTGCGCTGGCATTGCTCATCGACCAAATCCTAGATCTCGTACCAGTTTAGATTCTTTGTATGAAGCTAATGTGTTGCTTCCTACACGACTTGCCGAGGCTGCAAGACTGTGTGGCATACAACGGTTTGTCTTCCTGAGTTCTATTGGGGTTCATGGTTCATACACTCAGAGTGGAGAAGCTATATCAGAGAACTCCGCAATTAAGCCTTCTAATGCTTATGCAGCTTCAAAAGCTCTAGCAGAAGATAGGCTTTTTGCTATTTTAGGTGGTTCCTCTTGCGATCTATCCGTTGTACGGCCGACTCTAGTTTATGGGGCGAATGCACCTGGAAATCTTCGTAAGCTTCAGCGTGCGGTTGATTTGGGTTTACCTCTCCCGGTTGCAGAGGCTGACAACTCGCGAAGTCTACTTTCTGTTCATAATCTAGTGAGTGCAATTGATATATTAGCACATAATCCGAAAGCCGCTAACCAGATTTATGTCATAGCCGATTCGGAGCTGATATCAACTAAGCATTTAGTTGAGACGATAGCTTTGCATCGCTTTAAGCGTAACCCTTCCGTGCGCATCCCGCGAGCGCTTATGCGTATCGGTAGACAATTGCCTGTCGTTGGCCAGCCTCTCAGCCAGCTCAGTTTAGACTGTATAGTCAATAGTTCCAAAATCAGAAAAGATCTTTTATGGAGCCAGCCCTTGGATCAGGCTTCGGCTATGGCTGAAGCTTTTTCACCACAGCCCAGTTCATTATAGTGATGACATTCTCACTACCCTTGCCATTGTTGCAGCTCTAAATGGTAGTCTATCCCATAATAAGCGGCTGTTGATTCATTGTTTGTATCTTCATTGCCATGTTGATTCGCCACATCGACAAATTCCTATGCAACTCGTGAAGTAGCTTGCTATTACCGATCCATCGGTCTCCTGCGAACGATTTATGCGGTCTATTAGTCTTTATTTGTGTGGCTCCTTGTTCTTGCGGTGATAAGGCGGCCTTTTGTCTTGTGATACACTCCTCTTCTTCGAGATATTCAGGCTATCCAGATTTCGGCTAATATGAAATTTCTATTCTTATGGTGAATGTTTTTTCGGTTTTGCTTGCCTGTGCTTGTAGCTGGATCTTAATCGCTTCCTTGATTCCATGGTTGAAACTTAGTTTATTGGATCACCCCAATAAACGCAGCTCTCACCACCAGCCCACCCCCCGAGGTGGTGGTGTGGTCTTTGTGTTGGTTGCCTCAGTTGCCAGCGTTCTGGCTTGGTTGGTCAGCTCCAGCTCCTCTTCAGTGCCGTTGCCGTTGCTAGCAGCCCCCTTGCTGGCGTTACCCCTTGGCCTGGTCGGCTTTCTCGACGATCGCCACAACCTGCCCGCCAGTTGGCGCTACGGCGTCCAGCTCGCCACAGCCCTGGTGGTGATCCTGGTGAGTCCGCTACTGACTTTGTCCGTCGGATGGCTGCCTCTCGTGACGTTCTTGGTGATTGCCGTCACTGCGGTGATCAACTTCACCAACTTTATGGATGGCCTCGATGGCCTGGTGGCCGGTTGCATGGCTGTGGCCATGACTGCGTCGGCGATTCAGCTGTCTGCTCCTTGGCCCATCTGGTCTTTGGTGGGTGCCTTGTTGGGGTTTCTGCTC